>OIEN01001403.1_pt1 | contig 10889 bp, 5 predicted proteins | sample 1581741 | NCBI WGS metagenome assembly OIEN01 (sample SAMN01760944, study PRJEB22395) | human gut metagenome | reverse complement strand
GGAAAGTCGGGGTGTTGTCATAAAAAAAAGAGGGTATGTATTTTGACACACCCTCGTTTTTCTGTTGGATATTATTACCATCCTGGATTGTTTCCGAGTTCCTGTCCATTGGATAAAGTGTTTAACCAGTTTACAGGAAGAGGACGGAGACTATATTTAGCTTCCGTTTCTTGGCTTAGCTGAGTTTGAATTAATCCGCCTGTGATATGACTTACGTCCCAGTTATATTTCAATACTCTTTCTGCCAGTTTACCTGTACGGGTCAGATCGTTCCATCGTGGAGCCTCTCCAAACAGTTCCAATGCTCTTTCGTCCAGCACGTCATCTATTGTTACAGTTCCACTATATTCTTGCAAGCCTGATTCCGGAGCATGTTGCATGGCCCGTTGCCTGATTTTATTGATATAGTATAGCGCATGATTGTTGTCACCCATGTTGACTGCCGCTTCTGCTGCAATTAGATAAGTTTCTGCTAAACGGAACAGATAGATGTCACGGGTACCGTTTTCCACTGTTCCAGAACTATTATATCGGGTATTGGCATCTTTGAATTTCCAGACGGGTAACCATACACGTGATTTGGCGTTTAGGCTTTGGTAACCTGTTTTATAGTAATCGTCTTCGGATGCATTTGTGTAATCTCCTGTCGGATAATTGTAGAAGAAACGTCCGCGTTCATTGGCGGCCACTTTCTCTGCGTCTGAATAAATCTTGTATCCATTTTCACTGGGAACAGGGAAATAGATTACAGTATCTCCTAATGCCACATTGACCCCGTTTGTACTTTCAAACCAGTTTTTTCCGTATGTCCTTCCATCGATCGAGGTTTCTGCCTTTCCGTTTAATGGGCTCATAAAAGTAACTTCAGTTCTACGGTCTTTTTTCCAGTCAAATAGTAAATAGGCATATTTTGTGGGCATGACTGTGGCAAAATCGTTACAATAGATAGAGGAGAAGCCTAAATCAGTCCAGCCCTCTCGGTAAACGAATAAGTAATACTCTGTCTGGATGTTGGTATTCCAGCCTGTTCCACCTGAGAAATTGATTGGAAAGATGATTTCATCATTAACTTCATTGGCTTGTCGATGTACCATTGCGTAGTCATCTAGCAAAGTATGGCCGGAATTGTTTATCACATCTACTGCGTCTTGATATGCATTGTTGAAATCGTTTTCTTCTGCATAATCTTGATAGCCACGGGTTAAATAAACTAAAGCGCGTAGGTGACGGGCTGCGGCTTTTGAAACACGTCCATATTCTGATGCTGGTTGTTTCTCTGGTAAGGATGAGTCTAGTACATCTTGTAGGTCTTTCAGTATTTGGGTATAAAATTCACTTCCATTGTTCAATACAGCTGTTGTGGAAGGAGATGTCGGTTCTTCTAGGATTAGAGGAGCCTGTCCCCAGTTTTTTACTATTTCGAACAGATATAAGGCCCGTAAATATTTGGCTTCAGCTACGCGTTGTGCCAATACGTCAGGATCAATGCCTTCAAAAATATCCTGTTCGGTTGTTTTTACTGAACTGGCACGGTTGATTGCAGCATTTACATTTTTCAACGATTCATACAATACTTGCCATTGGCTGTATACGGTTCCATTATCAGTGGCATAATCAACAGTGTATTGGTTCAATACATTGGTGGCCGTACCGTCATTTTGTGTGCCCAGGTCTGTACCCAATTGTGTTAATTGAAAGTAGGTTGTTGTATTATATACTGATTTCAAAGTTGCATAGGCACCATTAATCAACGATTCATATCCTTCTGCTGTAGCATAATATTCTTCCGCTGACTGAGCTGCCCAGTTCGTCTCTTCTAAGAAAGATGAACATCCGATAAACGCTAATGAGGATGTTCCCATGAGAATTTGTATTATTATATTCTTTGTTTTCATATATTCAAATTTTAGAATGAAAGATTAAGGCCAAAAATAACATTACGGGTCATCACATCAGATGTGTTGATACTGACAGATAGCTGCTCTGGGTCTACCACATCGTCTGCACACCATATAAAAGGATTTTGTACAGTTGCATATAAGCGCAAACTGCTTATATTAATTTTTTTCAACAGAGTTTGTCTGAAAGTATAGCCCAATGTGATATAAGACATTTTTAGGAAATTACTTGAGAACATGGTATGAGTCATGGCAGACTTGGTATTTCCCCAGGGCCCTGCTTTGTCACGATATGTACCCATGTTGCTTGGTTGGGCAGACTCATTTGTTGGATTTTCAGGAGTCCAATAATCTTTTCTTAGATTATTGAAGTTTTGGTTATTATTTTCCAGTGCATAGGAGACATAGAATTGATTCCTTGCTTTCGCTCCAGTTTGAAAAGCGAGCTGGAATGATAAATCAAAATCTTTATAAGTAAATGAGTTAGTCATACCACCGGTCCAGTCAGGAGTGCGTTTCCCGTCTATTACACGGTCTTTATCATCGATTATTCCATCTTCATTCAAATCCAGTACCTTATATTGTCCTGGCCGGCAACCGTATTTAGCTGCTTCTTCTGCTTCATTTAATTGCCATACACCAATCGTGACCAGATTGTAGTTTATATCAATCGGCTGTCCGATAATCCAAAGGTTACTATAATCTCCGCTCATTCCAGCAAATGATGGTCCTCGTGAAGTAAGATCTTCTTTATATTGCAAATCAACAATCGAGTTTTTGTTATAGGCGAAGTTTAAACTGGTTGTCCAGGAAAAGTCTTTTGTACGGATATTTTCAGAATTGATTATAGCCTCAAAACCTTTATTACGTACAGAGCCGACATTGGCTTTTACTGAGGAATACCCCAATGTTACAGGTAGAGTCTTGTTCATAATCAAATCATCAGTCAATCGATTATAGTATTCGATGCTACCTGATATACGATTATCCAAGAAACCAAAATCAAGGCCAATGTTATATTCTGTAGTCCTTTCCCATCCTAACTCTAGATTTCTTAGATTATTGGGTACATAACCTATTACGTCGTTAGTACCGAAACTGTAGTATTTGGCTCCGCTGATTGTTCCTTGTGTTTGATAAGCACTGACATTATCATTTCCAGTTTGACCAAAACTTAGACGCAGCTTCAAATTGCTCAGCCATGAAAGATTCTTCATAAAGTTTTCTTCTGATATTCTCCAAGCTAAAGCTGCAGATGAAAAAGCACCCCATTTATTCCCTTCTGCCAGTTTGGAGGAACCGTCAAAACGAATACTAGCTGTCACAAAATATTTATTCTTATATACATAGTTAGCACGTGCCAGATAAGACATTAAATTTGTTTTGGTGAAGCCAGATGAAGAAGAGTTGGAATCTGCTCCACCTGCGAGGTTATACCATAAAGAGTTATAGGACAATCCGTTACCTATGCCTTTTAAGGTCTCATCTTGAGTTTGTTGCATGGAGAAGACTCCTGTCACATCCAGACGGTGTTCGTTTTTCTGGAAATTATAAGTTACTTGATTATCCCACACCCAGTCTACATAACTGTTTTTGGCATAATTGCTTGTAGCCTTATTTTGTCCTTTGTTGGCCTTGGTATATTTCCCTCGGTATTGACCAATTTCTTCTAAGTTAATATTGGGCGAAAAGGTTGTTTTCAAACTTAAATTTTTAATTGGTTTTATGTTCAAATAGATATTACTGAGCAGATTGTATTTTTTAGTTTTATTCAATTCGTTTTTTTGAGTTGTTATAGCATTGTATTGTCCGTTAGAATACGACCACATTTCTTCACCCGTAACTAAATCAACTGGATGATAGGTCGGGCGTAAACGAAATGCATCTTGTAATAAGTCAGAGTTTCCTGTATCTCGTACGGAATGAGTTCCATACATGTTGATACCAAAATCGATGTATTTATTAGGATGTACGTCTACTACGGCACGTAGATTGTAACGGCTATATTCCTGTGGATTCAACATACCGTCTTCATAGTAATATCCGGCTGATAAAGCATAGCTTGCCATCTCATTTCCGCCAGTGGCTGAGATTGTATGGTTGGTCATAAATGCCGGCGAGGAAACAGCATCTACCCAGTCGAAGTAATTCCCGTCTTTTATTGCTTTTAACTCAGAGGGCGTAAATATTTCACTGTCGTCTTTGTATTCGTTATTATTCCCTGCACGGGCTGCTTCACGGGCCAGTTGTACGTATTCTTCACCCGACATCATGTCTGGCATGTTGGTATATTTGCGGAATCCAGCATAACCACTATAATCGATTTTTACTTTGCCGGCTTGTCCTCTTTTAGTAGTGACCATGACTACACCATTGGTTGCTCGGGAGCCATAGATTGCAGTAGAAGAAGCATCTTTCAGAATGTCTATCTTTTCGATGTCATCCGGGTTTAAGTTTGATAGTGATGCTCCAGGTACACCATCTACCACGATTAGCGGGGCGGTACTGCCATTAATCGTATTCAAGCCACGAATCAAAATGTTATATTCTCCTCCAGGTTTGTTGTTGGCACGTTGGATTTGTACACCTGGTAAGACTCCTTGCATAGCTCCTACTGCATCTGTTTTACCACTTTTCAACAGGTCTTTTGTAGAAACAGAGGCAACAGCTCCCGTCAAGTCCGATTTCCTCACGGCACCATATCCCACTACCACAACTTCGTCCAGTAATTCTGTATCCTCCTTCAATGTAATTTGGAAAGTACGTTGGGAGCCAATGCTGAGTTCTTGGGTAGAATATCCGACGTACGAGATTTGTAGTTTTCCGGTTGTGGATACTCTTAATGTAAACTTTCCTTCCATGTCTGTGACTACACCATTGGAGGTGTCTTTTTCTCTTACCGTTGCACCAATGATAGGTTCTCCTTGGGAATCAAAGACTCTTCCCTGAATCCTGACCAGATTTTGCTGTACAGTTTGTACCATGGGACTTCGGTTGCTCCCTTCTGGTTGTGCTGCATAGGCCTTGCTTATTGCAAGTATGCCAATGCCTAAAAACAATAGAAATTTTTCTTTCTGTTTCATAGTGAAATCTTTTAAGTTTAACATTCAGTGTGTTTCTTATAGTTTTCTATTAAACGTTTAATATCTAGGTTTTACTCAAATTGTTATAAAAATTATTCAATCTCTGAAACGCTCTCCAAGGAACGTATCCATTCTATTCCTATTCCTTCTCCTTTTGTCTCGCCAAAATCTAGATAAAGTGTGATGTTGACAGGATGTTCAGGGAACCTTGTTCCATTGTTTGATTTTTTATTTGTTATAGGGAATATGTAAATATCGTTTGATTTGAAAGCCTCAGACTCTTGGAATGTCCAAAATTCGGGAGCACTCATCACATTGTAGCTTAGAGTCAACCAGTTTTTATAATAATCTTTTGGTATATGAGATATTTTAATAGCAATATAAGGATATTTTTGAGCATTGTATAGAATCCCTTTCTTATAGCATGACGTATGGGAGGCTTTCAACCTCATTTCACCATTCTCCAGTTTTAAAGATGCAGCATTAAATATCCATCCAGAAAGATTTTCTTTCAAGTTCTCATTAATCTGTTCTTTAGTCGTGTTCTTTTCTCCTGCTCCTAAATAGAAAAGTAATGTTCCAAACCCAGGATTGTCACAGGTAAATCCTGCACCTTCCGGGCGGATACGGCTAAGTACCATCTTGGTATAAGGCATTTCTTGTTTACAGCGTACTACATAATGGTTGTAAGGCAATTCAAAAACAGCCCGAAATTCACCCATACCGGCCTTTCCGAAGGTATGCCAATTTGAGTATTTCCCTGTACAGTCTTTCCAAGTTACAAATGGCACTTTATAGCCTAAATTGGATTTGGAAAGATATTCACATCCCTTCATGATGCGATTATCCAAGGCTCCATAAAGGTCGTCTCCTTGATTCCAGGCTACTTCAGCTATTTCAGCCAAACAGCCTACTCCCAACATGCAATGGGCCTGATCACGTCCACTTTCTTGTATTTGTCCGGTAGAAGCAATGTAATTGGGCAAAGACCCATTGTCGTTGCTTTGATAAAAGTAATCAACAGCTTTTTTGTATAATGAGTCATCATTCAAGAAAACTCCAATACCAATCAAAGCCTTGGTTACAGCGATTCCCCAGTTCCCATTGGTATATGGAGGCGTGTGATAGAATTCATTTAATATAGGAAGAAAAACGTTCCGAAACATGGATGTTGCTTGATAGGTGTCTTTCGTTCCCCATCCATCTGCAAAGTCTTTTTCCGAGTATGTATAACGCATGATTTCTGCCGCATTTACCAGAATAAAGCCTTGCAAACCTGCACATAATGGGGCATCTCCTGGGGTGATTCCTTTTAAGTTACTTGCGTAAGCTCGTATAATTTCCATTGATTTATCCGCATGCCTTTTGTCATGCGTAATTATCCACATGAGGGCATTATAGTAGGCCGCGTTAAAATCATCTTCACATGGTTTTTTTGTATAAGCATGTTCGCCAGCTCTGCTGATAAACTGAAATGGTCCTTGTATGCAATATGCATAAGAAGCTTCAGGCTCATTTTTCAGTAATTTATAAGACCCTATGCAAGGTTGCACCTCTTTCTCAACTAAATTAGCTATGCGTTTTAATGATGAGTCAGAGTGGAGAATACCTGGGTGATTGAACTGGTTCGCCAATAATCCGAGAGGTAGCATTAACCACCATAAAATAAGTAATCGTGTCTGCATGGTTATAGATTTTAGGAGATAAGATAAGTATTTAGGTGTTTACGTAAAATATTTCGTGCAATATATACCTGATTTTCAACAGTACGGACAGATAATCCTAACATTTGACTGATTTCAGGATTGTTTCGTTCGTCTCGGTATTTCAGGATAAAGACCTGTTTGCATTTAGAGGGAAGAATAGCTATTCGGCTTTCTATTGTCAAAAAAAATTCTTTTGTCAATAGGGTATCACATTGGCTTATGTATTCTTCTTGCTTGTAAGATTTTTTGTAGTTATTGACAATCTGATTATTGCGTAACAGATCAATACATCGATGGTGTACGGATGCATACAAAAATCTTAAAGCAATCATTTCAGATATGAAATGGTAATTTTGTTGAAGCAGAGTCGTAAATACATCTTGTACTACATCTTCAGCATAGAAATTATCTATCATACTTGTGGCATATCGAATAAGCTGTATTCGATTTCTCATATATAGCTTTTCAAGAAAAGTCTGTTTTCTTGTTGTTCTATAATCGGTTTTTATTAGTATATCGTTCATTGTTCTTGGTTATAAATTGGTCAAAATCTTCTCATTTTCTTCCAGACGCTTTAAACGGGTAAGAGCTTCCAGATAATAGTAATCTGCATAACAGATGGATGCATCTACTTCCCAGTTGCGGTGCATGTGTCCTACACTATGTAGCAGGAAAGAGCTTTTACTGTTTCTAGATTGGTAGTCAGATGAGGATAGTTTTCGTAGCATGGCTATTGCTTCCGTACGATAATATCTAGCGTTGTCCGTATTGGTTACATAAGTGGATAATTCTAGTAAAGCAGATGCAGCAATTGCGGCTGCAGATGCATCTCGTGGTTCGGAGGTGGATATTTCTTGTGCGTCAAAATCCCAATATGGGATATGGTCGGCAGGTAAACGTTGCAAGAATACATTTGTTGCTTTTTGGGCGAAATCCAAGAATTCTGCATTTTTTGTTTCCCGATAAGCCATCGTGTAGCCATAGATTGCCCACGCTTGCCCACGGGCCCACATCGAACGATCATTTAATCCTTGATGTGTGACTCCCTTAATGAAATGTCCATCCAAGGTATCATATACAGCTACATGGTAACAGGAATAGTCTTTACGGAATTGATATTTCATGGTTGTTTGGGCATGTCGGCAGGCTATATCATATAATTTGTGAGGCCCTCCATTTTTTGCAGCCCAGAAAAGCAACTCTAGGTTCATCATATTATCAATAATGGTATTGTGGGGCCAATTTTCTTTTTGTACCATGTTGGGCCATGATAATAAAGTACCTACTATGGGGTTGTAGAGTGTGGCCAAGGAGTCTGCTGCGTGTAGTAGACTTTCTTTATATGTTGCATTGCCTGTCAGTCGGTATCCGTTTCCCAAACTACACATCATGATAAAACCTGAATCGTGAGTACGGGCTTTTTGATAACCAAGAGGTACGATTTGTTCAGTAACTTTTTCTGCAGCTTCTTTCCAGTAATTATCTTTCGTATTTTCATATAAATACCAAAGTATGCCTGGCCAGAAACCGCAGGTCCAAGTACCTATTGGAGTATATGTCCAGTTTGTGCTGTCAGCATCAATTGAATTGGGAATTTTATTGATATCTGGAATTGATATTAATGTTTTATGGGCTTGCTGCTCACAATAATTAATTGTAGAATCAATCCAGGAATCATTGGTTCGTGAAGCGGAATGATTGCATGACAGACAGCATATAGACAATGCTATTCCATAGAGAAGAATAAGTTTTTGTTTTTTCATGGTGATATAGTCGTTTGGAGTTGTGATATACATCAACTTTTGTGACTATAAAGCTATGAAATCAGACAAAATAGTTCAAGGAAATGTGGGCTGAACAAGCACCATCCTATTTGATGGAATCTGCTTTTTGTAGTTCATTGAATATCAATCCTCTATAGATTACCAATGTTAAGTCTCAATTTTTTTTGGAACTCCTGTTTTTAAGATTTTGAGATATGAATCTTTATGTATTCTGCAGGTGACATTCCCTTTTGTTTTTTAAAGGAACGGAAAAAAGATGTTCTTGAACTGAAACCGCATTGTTCGGATAATGAGGACAAGGTATATTTGTGTGAGGTATCTTCTTGTACTTGGCGGATAAATTCGTCAATACGGTATTGATTTACGAAATCAGTAAAATTGGTATTCATAAAGATATTTAGGGTCTGAGATATTTCTCCGGAAGAACATCTTATAGCGTCTGCTACATCTTGTAGCTTCAGATTGGGGTTTAAAAACAGCCGTTCTTTTTCCATACAGAGTGTCAAGCGTTCATAAATAGAGGTTGCTGTAGAACTTTCAATCTTTGATTTTTGATATTTTTCTTTTTCAGGGACGTTCTGCCTAACTCCTTTTTTTATCCGTATCTTAAGTTGATGGTATTTTTTTCTCAGTCTGGAATAGGATAGTATCCAGATAATGCATATTGATAGACTTATTGCAACTATTGACCATAGAATAGGAAAATGTGGTCTCTGAACGGATATTTTTATTGTTCGGACAGCTTCAGGAAAAGAAGTAGTACGTATCTTAAACAGATATTCTCCGTAAGGCAGATTGGTATAGGATACTTGATTGCCTCGAGTCAGGGTTTGCCAACTTTTTTCAAGGCCTTCCAAGCAATATTCGTAGATTACTGCATCTTCTTTTGCATAGTTCAATGCAGAGAAAGTAAAACTTAGGTTATTGTTGTTGGCCGGAAGATTTATTTGATTGGCGAATGCAGGACTGACAGCCATTATTGCGCAGTTTGGACTTAAGGTGTTTCCAGAAACACTTACTGAGGTAAGTGTGGGAGGTCTGTGCCATTCGTTTTTTGTTTCTAAAATATTTCCGTTTTTATAATAAACCAATCCTTTCTCGTTTCCCCACCAAATTGTACCATCTTGCGTCACTTGTACGGGGTGATTGAATACATATCCGGGAAGTCCGTCATACAGAGAGAAACGCATAGCCTTGTTTCTCTTTTTGTCATAGTATAGGAGCCCATTCTGGGTAGCAAACCACATTCCGTCTGTGATACTTCTTTCGGTGATGTTCATGACTGAATTACTAGGCAGGAGGTTGTCTATTGTGTAATGTTCAAATTGGGTAAGATTTGCATTCACTTTTAAGACTCCTTCTGTGTCATCGCAAAACCATAAGTTTTGGTGAAAATCTTCATAAATGTAACGGATGCTTTTTATATACGATGAGAGGCTATCAGGGAATATGGAAGATGTGAATGTACCTGATTTTGAGTTATATAAGAATAAGTCCCCGTAGGCTCCAATCCAGATACGTCCTTCTGAATCAGATTTTATCGTGAAGACTGTATTTTGTGATAAGGATGAGTTTTGATTGTTGTATTGGTAATATGAGTCTGTTTTTTCATCATATATATAGATACCTTTTGAGCTTCCGAGCCATAATCGTTTTTCATGGTCTTGTACATATCCATTGAAAGACCCTTCACAGAAATCTGTCTTTTGCTTAAAAAACGATAAATTTCCAGTGGAAGATGATAGCAGATATAATCCGCCTCCGTATGTTCCTATCAAATAATCTTCTTTAAATGGAATGACTGTTAGAATAATGTCTGAGCGCAGTACGGAGTTTTTTCGTGTATAATGTTTTACGTGATTATTGCTTTCTGAAATATAATACAATCCATCTCGGGTTCCGATTATTTTAATGCGTTTCGATTCATCAATCCAGAAAGCCCTGACATTCAGTCCTTCAGAAGAAAAAATGTTTTTCCATTGGTAAATTGAGAAAAGATTCCTGCATGAAGGAGTATAGCTCATGCCTCCCATATAAGTACCCACGAATAAGACATCGTTGGATACAAGTAGAGCATAGACAGCATTTGAACAAAGTCCGTTTTCCCGTAATGTGTGTTCTATGGAGGCCGTTTTTTGCCTTGTCTGTGTATCTATAATTTGTATACCATTGCCATTTGTCCCGATGAGTAAATCTTTTTCGTTAGCTAGAACTAATGTTTTTATATCTCCGTTTTCAAACCCCGGACTTGGATGAGGATAGAAACGGAGTTTATGGGTATCAAACGTGAATAGTCCGTTTCCTCGTGTTCCTATATAGAGTTTTTTATTTTTATATACTATACATGAGAAACTGTTATTAATCAGAGAAAACGCATCAATCTCCGATATTAAGGAAGTTAATAGTTTCCAGAATAAG
>OIEN01001401.1_pt1 | contig 10910 bp, 7 predicted proteins | sample 1581741 | NCBI WGS metagenome assembly OIEN01 (sample SAMN01760944, study PRJEB22395) | human gut metagenome | reverse complement strand
CGGGGTGAAAGTTTCAAAGTGCAATTCCCAAGTGCAAAATTTGCACTTTAGAAAATAAATAACTTTTTCGGCCGATCCGGGCATTGAGTTCGGGTCGGCTTTTTTTGTGCTCAATTTCAAGAAAAGCGTAAATTTGCGTAGATTTACGGTTGTAATGTTTGAAATGTATGCTATTTTATGATATGTAGGATTTTTGTCGTTAAATTAGTAACTGAAAGAGGTTTATTATGGATGACCGCTGGCTTTCAATGAGAGAGATATGCGAATATCTCGGAGTAAGCCATGATACGATTTCCCGCTGGATTGCAAAGGATATGCCTGCAATGAAAATGGGAGATCGTTGGAAGTTCAAACGCGATCTTGTGGAAAAGTGGCTTCAAGATGGCGGGCCGAAAAAAAAGTGCAAAAAAGTTGTGCAGGAATAACAAAGAGGACGCAAAATATCCACTTGATGGTGCTATATTGCAGAAAAGTAATAGCCCAGGAGATATAAAATGACACGTTTTTTTACAAATAAAGAGGAAAATACCTTGTTCAATAAGCTCAAGGGAATTTTTGAGAATAATCCTGATTTGGAATGGTTTGATGCATTGATTGGGTATTTTCGGTCATCTGGATATTTCAAAATCAGACCTCTTTTAGAAAATATACCGCATATACGTATTTTGGTAGGTATCAATGCTGATAGAATTTTGTCAAAATACAATGATAAAGGATTACTGTTTCGTGGTGATTCTGAAGAAACTATCAAAGAAGCATTACTCAATCTTAAACAAGACATCGCAGAGTGTGATTATTCAGAAGAAGTTGAAAAAGGCATTTTGCAGTTTATTGAAGATATCGCATCACAAAAACTTGAAATCAGAGCCCATACTACACAAAAATTACACGCTAAAATATATATTTTCCGACCACAAAACTGGAATGAACACAAGCAAGGTAGTGTTATTACAGGCTCTTCGAATTTGTCAGATGCCGGTCTCGGTAGCGGAAAAGTTTGTAATTATGAAGTCAATGTTCTCTTAAATGATTATGACGATGTCCGTTTTGCGACTGAGGAATTTGAACGTCTCTGGGGTGAGTCTGTCGCTATCCTTCCGGCGCAGATAGAGGGAATTAAAAAAGAAAGTTATTTAAATGATTCAATAACACCGTTTGAATTATATGTCAAAATGCTTTCTGCGTATTTGGGCAAAAGTATTGACTACAATCCAGATTCAGTAGAACTCCCTCCTAAATATAAAAAGTTGTCCTATCAAATAGATGCCGTTAATCAAGGATATGACAAACTCGCACAGTACAACGGTTTTTTCCTTTCGGATGTTGTTGGTCTTGGAAAAACAGTGGTCGCATTAATGATAGCCAAAAAGTTTTTCTTTGGCAATGGGTTTCCGGAACATATTTCAAAAATTTTGATAATATCTCCCCCTGCAGTAAAAAGTGCATGGGAACGTGCTGTTGATGATTTCGGCTTAAAGACCTGTAAAATCATCACAAATGGCAGTATTCATAAAGAACAAAAACGCTTTGCTTCTTATGATTTGGTCATTGTTGACGAAGCCCATAAATTCCGCAATTCGACTTCAGAAGGTTATGATGTATTGCAGCGTCTTTGCAAGAGCAAGGCTCCTCAAGGTGGAATGTTAGGAAAAAATACTTCCAAGAAAAAAATTATTTTAATATCTGCAACGCCGTTGAACAATGATCCATCTGATATTCAGAATCAAGTCTATCTCTTCCAAGATGGAGGAAATACAGATCTTGATATTCCAAATCTGGACGATTTCTTTAAAGACATTAAAAAAGAATATCAGATTGCAAAAGTTCTCGACGAGGTCGAACAGAAAGAAAGAGTGGCAGAAATCTATACGAGGTTACGGGAAGCTGTAATTGCTCCTCTTACGGTCCGCAGAACAAGAGCTGACCTTTTAGAGAACGAATCTTACAAACGAGATCTTGATGAGCAAGGTATAAAATTTCCTGTTCCGGCACCTCCGGGAAAGCTGTATTATAAGTTGAATGCGGATCTGGATTATTTATTCGATCGGACCTTAAACTGTTTAGCTAATGAACTTAACTTTAGCCGTTACAAAGCCATTGCTTATTTGAAACCAGAACATAAGAGTCGTTATACGACTGCGGACATGGCTTCAACTCAATTGCAACATATAATGAAATGCTTGCTGGTAAAACGATTGGATAGTAGTTTTTTTGCGTTTAAGCAGTCATTGGCAAAGTTTAAGAACGCAATTGAAGCAATGTTGAAAATGCTGGCAGAAGACCATGTGTTTATTATGAATAAAGTCGATGTAACAACATTCATATTAAATGACGAAGTGGATGCACTGCTCCGACTTTTTGAAGAAAAAAAAGAAGATCATCCAGACATGTCAATATTTCATGCTGAAGATTTTGAGAAGTCTTTTAAGATTGCACTTGAACACGATTTAAAAATTGTTCAGGAATTAAATGATGAGTGGAGTATTGTCGATGATGATCCAAAATATGATGAGTTTTTATGCCAGCTAAAATCAAATCTTCTTAATAAAAAAAGCAATCCATCTGGGAAGGTCGTTGTTTTTTCAGAAGCAGAAGATACAACAAAATACCTTTGTGAACGTTTGCAGGCGGATGGAATTACAAGGATATTAACAGTTTATTCCAAAACTCGAGATCAATTGGAAGAAACGATCAAAGAAAATTTTGATGCGAATTTAAAAAAAGATGAGCAAAAAAACGAATATGACATTATTATATGTACAGAGGTTTTGGCGGAAGGTGTCAACTTGCATAGAGCCGCAGTGATCGTAAATTACGACACTCCTTGGAATTCTACCAGACTAATGCAGCGCGTTGGTCGTATAAATCGAATAGGCTCAAAGAATGAGCGGATTTATATATATAATTTTTTCCCGACAGCCGAAGTAAATAGTGCCATTGAGTTAGAAAAAAAGGCATCATTAAAGCTCCATGCTTTCCATTATGCTTTAGGGAGTGATAGTCAAATTTATTCTCCAGATGATGAGACCCCAGGCTCGTTTGGCCTCTTCAGTACAGAAATAACAGAGGAAAAAGATGAGAGGTTGAAAATATTATTGTGGTTACGCAAATTTAGAGATGAAAATCCGGAGTGGTATAAACGAATATCTGACTTGCCTCTTAAAGTAAGGTGTGCGCGCTCGGCAACGGAAGATACTCCTCCAGCGTTTTTTTCCGTTGTGTATCTAAAAAATCAAAAAAGAGATACTTTCTTTATGGTTGATGATACCCATGAGCATTGCATAACATTTTTGGAAGCAGAAAAATTGCTTCGTTGTACCCCCGAAACAGCTCGACAAGAATTACCTTCAATTCATTATTCGCATATAAAACGAAGTTTAGCTATTTTTACCAGGCAAGTGGAAGACAGCGCGGGGCAACACCAAGTCGTTTCGTCAGCATTGAATTCAAAAGAGAAAAAATCTATAGCGGTATTGGAGGCGTTCAAAGGGCTTGATTTTGTTAACGACAACGAAAAGAAAAAATTAACAGCGGCCCAAGATGCTATTCGAGATCATCGTTTCACCAAACTATATAAAGAAGTAAACAAATTAACCAGCAATCATTTGCGTCCCATTGACAATTTAGCAGCCTTGTTGAAACTTATTGACAAATATATTTCTGATGTTGATGCAGAACCTCTGGAAGATCAAGAAGTTATTGCTCATGAATTTGGCGGCGTTCCTCAAATTATAATCTCTGAAACATTGGTATAAGGAGAAGAAGGATGATTACAGAGAGAAAACAACTCGCTTCATTATTGAGTGAAAAATACGATGCAGGGAATTGGAACGATATTTACTCTTATATATTTTCTCATGCTAAAATTTTTTCACACGCACAGGAACTGCCCAATGAGACAAAATCTCTTGCAGAGAAATTTCAGCAAGTTGGTTATGTTGAGTGTGCAAACAAAGAACGCCTGTTACTGTTTGCAATACAGGTAAAAGATTCTGTCAACATGAGACGGAATCGGGCAACCTTAAACAGCATTATAGCAAAATGGATAAATCCTGGTGCAGATTCTGCTGCTATAGGCATCTTTTATAAAGCGAATGGAAGTTCTTATCGTTTTACATTTGTTCGTAAAACGGCAATCTTTGATTCAAACAACTGCTTAAAAAATAGTCAGACTAATGCGAAGCGATATACCTATATACTTGGAGAGGGAAAACACTGCAATACCGCAATAGAAAGATTTGAAAAATTACACAATATTGCAAAGTTAAGCTTGGATGATGTTGAAGATGCCTTTTCTGTTGAGGCTTTGACAAAACAATTTTATCAGGAATTGTTTGATTGGTATCAGTGGGCTTTATCAGATGAGGTCGGAATCACTTTCCCCAATGATACAAAAATTGAAACAGATGATCGAATCATTGAAGAACATCTTATTCGTCTTATAACCAGATTAATGTTCGTATGGTTTATAAAGCAAAAAGATCTTGTTCCTAACAGTTTATTTGTTGTTGAAGATCTGAAAAAACTGCTAAAAGATTTTGATCCCGAAAGTATGCGGGAAGGGAATTATTATAACGGAATTTTGCAAAACTTGTTTTTTGCTACATTAAACAACGAAATCTCAAAAAGAGGATTCGCTACTGATAAACGTTTTAAAGGCACTGCTGAAGATTATGGTATAAAAACTTTATTCCGCAATCCGAGCAATGATACTTGGTTTAAAATATCCAACGAGGAAGTATTGCAGCTCTTTAGTACAGTACCTTTTTTGAACGGCGGTTTATTCGAATGTCTCGATAAAGACACCCCGGATTCGCAAGGTAAGATTATTTATAACGATGGCTTTAGTCGGGTTGCAGGGCGGCAAAAAAGAGCATTTATTCCTAATGCTGTCTTTTTTGGTGAAAAAGGAATTATTCCATTGCTGTCGCGTTATAACTTTACAATCGAGGAAAATTCACCTGATGATATGCAGGTTGCTCTTGATCCAGAATTATTAGGAAAAGTATTTGAGAACTTGCTGGGAGCATTTAATCAAGAAACGCAAGAAACGGCAAGAAACAACTCTGGTTCTTTTTATACGCCGAGAGAGATTGTAAATTATATGGTTGATGAAGCTTTAATTGCATCTTTAGGCGGCGATCCCGATGTCCGAAAATTGTTTGAAGAAGAAGAAATGCCCAGTGTGTTTAAAGAAAACCGGGCGAAAAGTCTTGCATTAGCTGAAAAAATTAAAAACATCAAAATACTTGATCCTGCTTGTGGTTCAGGAGCATTCCCAATGGGAATATTAAATCGTATGATGAGCGTTTTGCAGAAACTTGATCCTGCAAGCAAAGACTCATATTCCTTGAAATTACATTTGATAGAGAAATGCATTTATGGCATTGATATTCAAACCATTGCGGTTCAAATCAGTAAATTACGTTGTTTCATTTCATTGATATGCGAGCAGGAAAAAGATGCAGAGCAAGAAAATTTCGGTATCCCGGCGTTACCAAATCTTGAAACAACATTTATTGCCGCGAATTCTTTGTTGACGCTGCCTCCCAGAGAGGCACAAGGCCGTTTATTTGAAGATCCTGAAATAGAACGGGTAAGAAAGGAATTGTTGCAGGTTAGACATCAGCATTTTGGTGCAAAAAATTCATCTCAGAAAAAAGAATATCGGAAAAAAGATAAAAATTTGCGAGAAAGGCTGGCAAAACTGCTTGCGGATAATGAATATTGCGATCGGAACGATGCTCAACTTTTAGCTTCTTGGAATCCTTACGATCAAAATACATCTTCTGCGTTTTTTGACTCCGAATGGATGTTTGGATTTTCCAGCGATTTTGACATTGTGATAGGTAATCCTCCTTATATTCAATTACAAAATAACGGGGGGGAATTGGGGAATCTATACAAAGATTGTGGTTTTTCTACTTTTGCAAAAACAGGAGATATTTATTCCTTATTCTATGAACAAGGATATAATTTTTTGAAAAACAATGGACATCTCTGTTATATAACCAGCAACAAGTGGATGAGGGCCGGATACGGAGAAGCAACTCGAAAATTCTTTGCAGAAAAAACAAATCCTATTCAATTAATAGATTTTGCAGGACAAAAGATTTTTGAGTCGGCAACGGTTGATACAAATATTCTTTTGTTTTCTAAATCCAAAAATGAAAAGAAGACGCTGGCGTGTACAGCAAAAGAAGGTTGTCGTGATAATTTGAGCCTTTTTGTTAAACAAAATAGTGTCGAATGTGCTTTCAGCACATCCGAAAGCTGGACAATTCTTTCTCCCATCGAACAACGGATCAAACAGAAAATTGAGGCTATTGGGATTCCATTAAAGGATTGGGATATAAGTATAAATTATGGAATAAAAACAGGCTGTAATGAAGCCTTTATTATAGATGAAGCTAAAAAAAATGAATTGATTGCAGCCGATCCCAAAAGTGCTGAAATTATACGACCGATTTTACGCGGCAGGGATATTAAACGTTATAGCTACGAGTACGCCAATTTGTATCTGATTGCCACATTCCCTTCGCGCCATTATGATATTGAACAGTATCCGGCGGTAAAAAAACATTTATTGTCTTTTGATCGAGAACGACTCGCAGAGGCTGGACGTTTCGATTTATTAGATGAGGTTTCTTTAGCTCAGTATTGCAAAGGTCGCTTGGAACAGACTGGGGCTGATATCATTGTTAACGGCAAAAAAGTTATTGTGGGGAATGTCAAAAAATCTCGCAAGAAAACAGGCAACAAGTGGTTTGAAACTCAGGATCAGATAAGTTATTGGGACGATTTTTCTAAGCAGAAAATCATATATCCGAACATGACAAAATATTTGCCTTTTGTGTTCGATCCTGATGGTTTTGCAACAAATCAAAAATGTTTTATTGTCACCGGTCATCATATTGCTTATTTAACTGCATTTTTTAATTCTTCTTTGTTCAAATACTGCTTCCGGGATGTTTTCCCGGAACTGCAGGGAGGAACAAGAGAGTTGAGTAAAATATTCTTTGATAAAATTCCTGTCATGACTGTTTCTGAAGAAACAAACAATTTTTTTGAGTCTATGGTAATATCCCTGCAAAAAAAAGGCAGAGATATTACACTGGAGAAAGAAATAGATCAAAGAATTTTTGATCTTTATGGGCTTTCAGCACAAGAAAGAGAGCAGATCGGTTTCTATGAAATAATATAGCGTAATCGTTTTATCTGAGTTCCTTAGCTATTTCATTTTTTCGTATGCGAACAACATCTCGGATGTAATTTATTTCATCCTCTGAAAAACTAAAGGCCGAAAAGACATCTTTTGTCACGTATGGAGGTAATAAAATTTGTTCAACATATTGCTGACGCATTTGAAATCCTCCATTATCTAACGTTGCTACATTATTGAAAAAATAATATGCTGCATACTCAGAATTTAAGACATGTATGAGTTGTTCAAGGTTCTGTCCTGTAAAAAAACACAGACTATCAACTGTATAAAAATCTTCTGGGACAAGGCAGAATCGCGGAAAAGCGTCAAGATCTTTGGGGGATAAACGCATTAACCGCGCCCATGTAATTTTACGTTTAGAAAAATCGTCCATATAAGCACAACTACGCAAATTATATGGCGTATCTCCCATATCGGCACGCTTTGAAATTTTATCCCAATATTGATCCAGATGTCGTTTGACAGCAGGATACTCATCAATATTTATCCGGGGGATATTTTTATCAGGAATGCCGTTATGGCTGGCTATCAGGTACAGATTTGCAAAAGAATACCCATACCTTTTAATATCCCTGCCGCGTAAAATCGGTCGTATAAGTTCGTCAGTTCGATGTTTTTCAGATTCATTACGGCACCAGCTTAAAATTTCATTCCGCTTTTGTTCACTTATGATAAATGCTTCATTGCATCCAGTCAAGATCCCCCGATATATTTTTATGTCCCAATCTTTAAGTGGCACGCCTACCTTTTCAATTTTATTTTTTATACTCAATTCAATAGGATTTAGAATCACCCAACTTGCTGCATCAGAAAAAGCACATTCGACACTATTTTGTTTAACAAAAAGGCTCGTTTTTATTTTATACATGATTTCACAATATAAACGGGTATTTTATATCACCAACAATAGGAAAGGATAAAAAATGATTTATGGTTACATTCGCGTAAGCACTGACAAACAGACTGTAGAAAATCAACGTTTTGAGATTTCATGTTTCTGTAACAAACAGAATCTTAACATTGATTCGTGGATCGAAGAAACAATATCAGGATCAAAGGAACCAGAAAAAAGAAAACTCGGAAAATTATTGGCACGCATGACTAAAGGGGATGTTCTTATCTGTGCAGAATTATCTCGCTTGGGAAGAAATCTTTTGATGATTATGGGAATCTTAAATCAATGCATGAAGCGAGAAGTCCAGGTGTGGACTATAAAAGACAATTATCGTCTTGGTGCTGACATTAGCTCGAAGGTTCTTGCATTTGCTTTTGGGTTATCTGCCGAGATAGAACGAAATTTAATTTCGCAGCGAACGAAAGAAGCTCTTGCCCGTAAAAAAGCAGAAGGGGTTATCTTGGGGCGTCCTAAAGGACGAAAAAGTAGTCACACAAAATTATCAGGGAAAGAAGAAATTATCAAAAACTGTCTTGCAGCTGGTTTTTCCAAATCAGCTATTGCAAGAAAACTTCATGTGCATAGAATTACGTTAGCCAAATTCATCTCAGAACATAAACTTGATTCTTTTTTTGAAAAATATGGCTACGTAACAATTTTTCTGTAAATTCTCCGAATCATCGCCATCAACTTCCGATATAAACCTTGTCTTCAGCGAGCCACGATTCATCCAGTTCGATCAGAAGAGCCGAAGCAATTCTGAGCAATGATTCCCTATTGGGAAATACTCTAATACATCTTGTTCGTTTTTTCAACTCCTTATTCTGAAACTCTACCATATTTGTCGTGCGGAGCCTGCGCCGCGCATTCAGCGACTGGACAACAGTAAATACGGTAAAGCCTTCCGGAAGATCGTTTTCAAGCCATTGCGCGAGTTCGAAAAACTTGTGTTTATATTTGTCAATGGTTCGTTTGAGCAACTCTTCGGCTTCTGTTTTTGAGGGCATATTGAAAATGTTCCGGATGTCGTCGTGGACTTCGCCCTGCATGGATTTCTTCGGCACATGCGCGGACGCATTCTGCTGCAAATGGAACTGACAGCGCTGCCATGGAACCGAGGGGAAGACGCTCTTTCTCGCATTCTTCAAACCGGGATGATTGTCGCTGGTGATCATCTTCAGTCCATGCAGGCCGCGTTCGACCAATGATTCTAGGAAGTGTCGCCAATGCGCCTCGGCTTCCGACATTTCCACGCTTACTCCAAGTACCCGACGATGACCGTCTTCCATAACGCCGTAGGCTATCAACAGTGCGGAGTCGACCACCGCCCCGTCCGTTCGAACCTTTTCATATCGAGCATCCAACAGCAGATATTTGACCGGTTCTTTCAAGGAACGATTCCGCCACTTTTCAAATTCCTGATCCAGCATTTGCGCTGCACGACTGACCTGCATCGCCGTCACTTCCAAACCACAAGTTTTCTCCAGAATATCCCTCACTTTTCGGGTGGCGACGCCATGAATATACATTTCCGCTATTGCTATGCGAAGCGCACGTTCACTTCGCAGCCCCCGTTCCAAACACGATGGATAAAAATCGGTATTCCGGGTTTGCGGTATGCTTAGATTGAACTCGCCTTCCAATGTCTGAATCGTCCGTGGTTTGTACCCGTTGGCATAATCAGCACGCTCGGCGGTCCGCTGATACAAGCCTGCGTGTAGGTGCCTTTCCCGCTCAATCTTCATCGCCAAATTGAAAAGTGTCTGCAGCGCTTCCTGCATTCCGTCAAAACCTTTTTCCAAAATCGGTTGCAATAATCCCTGTTCCGTGCTACATTCCATTGTGATAAGTCCTTTCGTTGTGTTGTCATTTTCGCTCAAGTCAATGACATTCGGAGAACTTATCACACTTTTTCCGCTTTTTCCACCGAGTTACACACAGTTCGCGCTCCGACTCCGACGAGTTGGGTGACCCATTCTCGTCGGAGCGCGCCCTATGCATAACTCTGGCTTGGCGTTCAATATGATTTTACAGAAAATTCGTTACACTCCCGAAATCCGGCTGGCACTGGAATACGATTTTGCCAGAGAACAGGAATTCTGCTATAAAGGCATTACGCTTTCGACAATCATCCAGCATTTTGTGAAATTCATTTCCGGCATTTGGCAGATTCATGCTTTCCGGGAAGGCAATACCAGAACAACGGCTGTTTTTGCCGTTAAATATCTGCGCTCCATGGGATTCAAGGTGGATAACAAGCTGTTTCTGGAATATTCATGGTATTTTCGCAATGCGCTTGTCCGGGCCAATTACCGGAATGTTGCGAAGGGCGTTGAACCGGAGCCGGAATTTTTGGTAAAATTCTTCCGGAATCTTCTGATGGGAGAGCGAAACGAACTGAAAAACCGTTATCTGCTGATCAAGCCGCCACAGGATTTTACGGCATCACCCCCCAAGCACCCCCCAAGTTCCTGATGCCACAAATCAGCCGGGGGAAGATCACAAAAAATTGATTACAGCCATCGGAGACAAGCAGTTATCCATACGCGAAATGCTTTTCGCAATGGAATTGCATGACCGGAAAAGTTTCGTTCAGATTTACTTGACTCCCGCCATAGAGTCCGGATTCGTAACCCTGCTATACCCGGACAAACCCCAGCATCCCCGGCAGAAATATTTACTGACAGTCAAGGGTTCAGCCATTTACCATGAATTGCAGAATGGCAAAAATGAAAATCCTTTGCCTGTCGGATTTACATTTACGGGAAACCGACCTGAACGAGGCGTTCA
>OIEN01001399.1_pt1 | contig 10928 bp, 9 predicted proteins | sample 1581741 | NCBI WGS metagenome assembly OIEN01 (sample SAMN01760944, study PRJEB22395) | human gut metagenome | reverse complement strand
TGCAATATACATTGCTGTTTAACAATCAATTACGTGACTTTTCAGGTCACACCCATGTACTGATTAGATTCTGAATCTGGCTTTGGTACTTTGATTGTATGAATCCTCGTATGATTGATTCTTTCAATTTCTCCTCGAAATTATTACACATGTCCTCGTATGAAGTTGCCATGTCGGAAAGCTGAGAAGTGAAATCATCCCTCATTGATTCAAAAGTTATGTTGGAGAATGTTTCTGCTATTTCTTCAACCACTTCTTCCTCTTCCTTAATGAATCGGTCAGCCCATGCGTATTGTTTTTCGAGACTGTCCATTACCCCCTCAACCATTCCAGCCAGTGCGTCTCCCTCTTCAGCTGAAATGATGCCGTCCTTGAACATTTCAGCCATTTGTTCCCTCAATGAATCGATGAAAGGGGTAAGATCCATAGAAAGAGCTTCCAGTACCATGCTTTTGATGATACCGTTGATGAAGTCCTTTGCCGAATCCGCTTTTTTTTCAGCACCGGACCATACGTTTATTAAAGCGTTAGCCAAATTACTAATTTGAGTCTGGGTGTTCTGCCCGAAGATGGCATCCAGTTGAGCCTTCTTATTCTCTTCTATTTGATTGTTTACTTCCTCCAGCTGTTCCTCCCACTCATTCACAAGCGAAGAATCGCCACGCTCACCAAGAGATTTCTCCGCTTCCAGCCTTTCCAGTATGAGGTCACGCTGCTGCTGGAGGATTTCATTCTGCTGCCGTAGAAGCTCCGCTTTATTCGAGGAATAGGCTTCCGATACCGAATCTGATAGTCTGTCGTAGGCATCCTGCAAGGCTTCCAGTCCCTCGATGTCCGATTCTTTGAACAACTCTTCAGCCCAGCTGTACTTGTCCGACAGCTCCTTGTTCAGGTTGTTTACAATCTGCTCGATGGATAATTGTTCGTCAGCCGTGACAACTCCGTCCTTCCATGCCTCGATAAGTTTCTCACGGATATTCTCTATCACCGGGGAAGCGTCTGCCTTCATGGATTCCGTCACCATGTTCTGAACCATGCTTTCAACGAAATCCTTGGACATTTCCTGTATGCTTCCACCGTTGCCTAAAGCTTCGGTATAGGCAGATACGAAGTTCGCGATGGCCGACTGGATGTCTTCACCGAAGATGGCGTCCTTCATGGCCTCTTTGTTGTCTTCTATCTGAGTGTTTATGTCCTCAAGCTGTTCCTTTAGCTCATCAGAGGACATACCTGCGTCTATGCGTTCTTGTATCAATCGTGCCTGCTCTCTTAAGTTTTCATTTTGCTGCTGCAGTATTCTAACAGATTCGTTTGAGTAGGCTTTAGAAACCTGTTTAGAAAGTTTTTCATAAGCTTTTTGTAATTCATCTAAACCCTCGATAGAACTTGAAACATCTCCAGAACCGCTAGATTCTCCGGGAGTAAAACCTTGGCTCGCTGCCCATTTATCCCATTCTTCCGCAGCATCCGAAGCACCAGCAAAAACTGCTCCTAAGCCGTTATATATATCGGCCATTATGTTGGCCAGCTCCTTTTGCGTGTCCTCAACGGAATCCAGCCCGTACGCGGCACGCATACGCTCCTTGAATGTTTCGAGATAGGTTTGCACATACAATTCCTGAATCATTTGCTTACCTAGTTCATCTATAACTCCTGAACCAACCTCACGGAATTGTTCCCAAGCATCAGTTCCATTTCTGACTGAATCGAAAATGATATCTGTGATGTCTGAGCCCAGGCTTCCGAATGTTGAAGCAAGCATTTCGTCGATTATTGATATATTTTCATCATAAGCATTTTTTAAATCAATAACATTTTGTATCTGTTTCCTTTGCTCGTCCGATATCTGAGTATTGGTTTCGAGAAAAGCTTCTGCGGCTTCTACATTAAATGTTCCATCATCGTTCCAAAGCTCGGGCGCAAGATCTTTCAAAGCCGTGTATTCGTCCTTCTTTCCCCAAAAGTTTGCCCATCCGGATCTATCCTTTGTTTTTACGGCCATCGCCTGCAAGTCGGTATACCCCTTCTCATAAGCCTCCATTAATGCTTTAGTTTCCTCACTAATTTTTTTCCCAAATCCGAAAGAACCGAAAATTGGCGCAAATATGGCTGCACCTAGATTCTTATACTCTTCTTCAATTTCAAAATCCGAAGTTCTTTGAAGTTCTTCATTATACTTCTCGAGAGCTTCCTGAGCGAGCTCATAAGCGTCTCTTGCCTTTTCTATACTGGATGTTCCAAAAATCGAATCGTAGTCTTCATCTTTAAGAGAAAGAGAGATTTTTTCAATCTCACGCAGGAAATCTATCCTGTTCTGTTCATATTCATAAGCTTCTGATTGCAGCTGGGCCATTGAAGCTACTGTTTGAGTTATCATGTTAGATGCGCCTCCTACAATAGCTCCTATCCAACCGCCACTTTGAGCACCTTGCCCTGCCGCCTGCAAATTCTGCGAAAATGCACTGAACTGGTCGGAGAACTCTTTGAACTTCGCGTCTCCTGTTGCTTCCGCCAATATGGATACTTGCTCAGCCAGAAAACCTACTGCATCAGAAGCCTCAAGTGCTCCATCTTTAAGATAAGAAACGCCTTTACCATACTCTGCTTCAGATTGACTTTGAAGAAGCTTTTTCTTTTCTTCATTGGTCTCTTCGATTGCTCTTTTTGCAAGTTCGGATGATTCCTTAATCTTTCTGAAGCCCTTAACTATTCCATCAAACGGATAATCTGTTCTCTTGTCGAGCTCGTCCTGTTTTTCTATGAGAGCGTCATATATTTCTTTGATGGATTCAGCGTCTCCCTTGAGCGCTTCCAACTGATCTTCCGTAAATCCAAGCGGCTTCTCAATGCTTATACCAGATAAGTATTCGACAAGTGTTTTCGCCTCTGCTATTACTTTCTTGAGTGATGCTTTTGTCATTGAAGAGGAATCCGAAAACAAACGTGCGAATATGCCGGAATCGTTGACAAGAGCCTTGGACTCTTCATCCGTTATTTCTTTCACGGCCTTGGCGGCCTTCTCCTTGGCAACCTTGATGGCACGGTCAATATTGGCAGAATTTTCTTCTGTGCGTTGTGTCTCCAGATACGTTATGTCTTCATTCAGTTGTTTCTCGATAGCCTCTCTTTGAGCGGCGTAATCCTGATATTTCTCCAGCATTGATTGTAGTTTCTGCTGTTCTTCCTCAACGAGACCAGATAACCCTTCTTTATGTTTGTTCTCTGCATTCGAATATTTTATCGAGATCTCAACAGATTGATCCTGTGTTAATTTACCTCCATTTTTTTCAGACCATTCCTTTTCAATCTTCTTGATTTCCGCCAGCTCTTTTTTATAGTCCAGCTCGATTTGTTTTCTTTTCTTCTCGGAGCCTTCCTGCATCAGATTGATTTCATCTTGCTGGTTTTGGAAACGAAGCTGGAGAAGTGTTTCGGCAAGTTGTTCTTGTTCTTTCTTTCGGAGTTCTGCGTTTTTCTTTGCTTGGTTCTCTTGTTTAGTTAACGAACTTCCAGTTATGCCACCAAGCTCTTTGTAAGTCTTTTCTTTTACCTCCATCTCTTCGCGAGCTTTCTTCACCTGCTCGGATGTGGCTTTTTGGTCTTTAATTAGAGATTCGTATCCTTTTTTTGCTTTCTCCCAATCTTCTTTGGCTACGGCAAGGTCTTGCTGATAGGTGGTCTGAGGTTTTCTGTTTTCTATCTCGTTGTTAATAGAAGTAATAATTCCCGCAAGGTCACCACCTTTTACCATAATCCCTCCAACGTTGAATCCGTTTCTTTTGGATGCTTCGGATTGTGCCATTTGTAGCTCCACCTTTAAACGTTCTTCTGAAAATTCTTTCAGGTTCGCCTTGTATGAGGCTATGTTGTCAGCAATCACGTCTCTCTGCAAAAGTTTCAGTTCCTTAGCATCCTTTTGCATCTGTTCACGGACTTCGACGTATGATTGTTTCCCGGCGAACATCCGCCAGATATTCATGTCCTCATCAGACATGTTTTTGCGAAGTTCAAGGTTATCATACAGCGTCAAGTATCTCTGTTGATTGGATACAGTTTCCTTCAAAGAATAATAATCATTTTTTGTCTTTTCTACTTTTTGTTTTGAATCCTCTTCATTGATTTGCCTTTTTATATTGAGAATATCTTCCAGTTTCAGTTTTTCCAAGTCATACTGCTCAAATATCTTTGGATATTCCTTTCTCAATTCCTCCAACGATTTCTGTCTTGTAAGCGTAGCAAGGCTCTCATCTCTGGAGGAAGTAAGGAGTTCATCTATCCTTCGCTTATGCTCTTCTTCTTTTTTCCCCGCCTCTTCTTTGGCTTGATTGTATTCCCTTGTGGCCTTTGCGGCAGAGGAAGTGCTGTCGGATAACGTCCACATGGTAGCTACAAGTGCCGTCACCACCGTAGCTACTGCCACATACGGATTGGTCAACATAGCGGCGTTAAGCAATAGTTGAGCCTTCCTGGCAATAACCCTCGCATTAGTCAGAGCTACTTCTGCGATGGTGTGTTTGCTTGTAGCGATAGTGGCCAACATGACAGCCGTGCGATATGCACCGTAAGTGGCGATAAGTCCGACTAACACCTTGCCTACCGTTTCGTAATTCTGAATGAGCGTGGTAGTAAGCTGTATGCCTTCCATGATTACCCCCTCGGATGCTTGCCCCATCTCGTTGAAAGCATTGTCTAAGGCGTCTTGCATCATGGAAAGCTGTCCATTGATAGTCTTTGAGGCATTTTCGGACATCTGATAGAACTTACCTCCTGCGCTGGTGGCATCAATGAATGCCTGTTGCACCATCTCGGCAGAAACGGCACCCTTTGACATCTCGTCTTTCAGCGTGGAAATGGATTTTCCGGTCTTTTCGGCGATGATTTGCAGAGGATTGAACCCGGCATTTATCATTTGGTTCAAATCCTGTCCCATGAGCTTTCCTGCGGCGGACATTTGCGAGAAAGCCAAAGTAAGTGATTTGAATTTAACGCTGTCCCCCATAGATATGTCGCTCAATGCCTGAAGGTATCGCACCGTATCTTCCGCTTGGATATTGAAACCAAGCATCATCTTTTCGGCGTTCACCATGTCTGTAAGGGTTAGCGGAGAGATCTTTGCCATTTCTTTCAGTTGGGCCATAAGACCGGAAGCTACATCCTTGCCCACCATCGTCTCAATAGCTGTCTGCATAGACTGGAACTCACCACGGACACGGACAATCTGTGAAGCCAATGATTTCAATGCCGTAGCTCCTCCGATTATACCAAGCATCTTCCCCCACGACAGAGAAAGACCGTTGTTGATTTCTACCGTATCTCCTGCCTCTTTCTTATAGAGAGAATACTCATCTCTGAGTTTTTTCACCGAAAGCCGAGCTTCAGCTTGTTGCTGCGTTAATCCAAACAATGCCGCTTTCTCTTCATCGAGTGCCTTGCGGGCAGCGTTGTATTCTGCCAGCTTGCCGGATGCTCCTATAGGATTATTCTTCAAAGCCGTGCGATAAGCGTCCCCAAGACGTTTCACATCAAACTCTATGTCCTTGATGACAGCCCGTTGGGCAATAATCTTTTCGGATAATCCGTTCACCGTCTGTGAGGCATCGTATATTTTCTTCTTGAAGCCATTCTCAATCTCAGCTCCGGCCTTGGCTGCTTCGGTTACCAGCCCCATCATCTGCTGACGGGTTGATGCCAATTGCGTTTCTAAAGCCTTGGCGGCTGCAGGAGACTTGTTTACATCCATCTTCTTGAGCTGGGCTTCCAGTTTCTCACATTCTTGTCTTAGCTTTACGACCTGCTCCCAGTCGCTTGATACACGAAATACGAGTGTTGCCATTATTCATCGAATTTTCTATTTTTGAACATCTCTGCATCGGAAACCTCTTTCATCACTTCACCCGATGCTGTATGAAGTTTATCTTTTTGCATGATGACTAAATTACGGTATGGTATCACTTCCATGACTTCCGTGTATGTCAAATGAAGATTCTCCATGAATGACGCAATCTGTCCTAAAAGGCAATCGTTACCTATAATTTCTGTTTTGCTGTCAGGTTTACTACATTCTTTGCTAAACCCGACAGCTTCAAAAAAGACTGAGTTGATATTAAAGAATAAGCTGTTTCAAGAGCGTCTACAATCTCTTCAAATGTTCCATTGATAAATTCGTCAAACAAGCTGTCATCTCCTTGTATTAGCCATGACAATGCGTGTGCAGCCATTTCCATATCACCTAACGAGCTGATTACATCTTTTAATGTTACGCCATTATTTATGTTTGACAGGTAATATCCAGCTCCTGCCAATTTCTTTATTGTAGGAGGGTATATTACATACACTTTGCCATTAACTGTTACGGTTTTATAATCCATCCCTAGAATGGCTCCATTTACTATCTTTGCTGCTTTCATAATTTAAATAAAAAGGCGGTGAGCAATCACCCACCGCCATCCTTAAAAAATCATATTACCTGAATCTCATGCACCGGCTGCTTCCACCTTTGTTCCGTCGAACAAGTAGTCTGCTTTTACGCCTTCATTGGGATTGTCCATTGCAACGGCAGAAACACCCAAACCGATGTTCTTCTCGGCCTGATTTCCCTTACCGATTACGGCTGCATTAGAAAATACAATGTAGTTCCCTGTCTTGGTCTGGCCTACGATACCCATGTTCATGATGGTAGGAGAATCTGGAGATCCCCATCCTTCATCTGTACCGACCTTCTCACCACCTCGAAGAGCAACCAAGTCGTCCAATTCATATTCTCCCATAGTAAACGCAATGGTTTTTGTACCCTTAGCGGTTACGTCACGATAGTACACACCGCCAGTCAGTTCATTAATGTAGTCGGTGTATGTAGGGTCATCCTCAGTGTAGCCCCATGTATCCTGATGGGAGTTCTTCACTTCGGTTGCAGACTCCAGCCACGTCTTCAAAGTGGCCGCTGTTACGGCTGGAAACACATCGCCGTACCATATCTTCTTAATTCCAATAAACGGTTTTAATGCCATATCATTTTACATTTAATACTTGAAACAATAATCTTACATTCACATAGTGACACTTCAAAGCTGTGTCCGCTTCCGTTCCGATTTGGTCAATTTGATAGAGATAACTGCAACCTTCGTATTCTCCGGTTATGCCGTCAAACAGCTCCAAAGCCTTATGTTCCAACTCTTGCATACGGATGCAGTTTGCCCTGTTCTGTATGCGTGGAACTTGGATATTGACCTCATTGAAGTTCTTTATCCAGTAGGTGCCAGGTTGCTGTCGTTTGACATAAACAACAATCCTTTCAGTCTGTAGTCCTTTCTTTGAATCAACAGCGGGAATTTCATCACTATTACCTTCGTCCCCCTCAAAGGCTACATAGACTTCATCTATATCGAAAGCCTTGCAATCCCGGTGCAGAATGTTCCTTATGTCTTGCGGTGTTATCATTCTATTTCTTCTTTCAATCGTTTCTCCGCGAACAAAGCCGCGCCACTTAATACTTCATAACCCTTGCTTTCCACATTCGAGGCATAGTTATAACCTTCAGGACTTTTAGCGTCATTCTTCAGTTCCAAGCCTTCGTCTGATACAGAGTATTTGTTTGACTTCCGGAGTGTTCCAGTGCGGTTCTGGTAGCTGCCATGCTGTACAGCATACTCGACAGCTTCTTTGCCCACCTTTTCTTCCACTTCCTTGACTTCGTTTTCACCTTGCTCAAAGAATGAATTCACGTCCGAAAAGTCAAAATCTACTCTACCCATATATCACAGCGTCCTTTCAATTCTTCCGAATAACACTCGGCATTCTTGATAACCTTGCCCTCTCCAACAACTTCTTCCGTCACCTTGTCGATGCACCTAATCATCGTGTCCAATGTTATCTTCTTGCCCTCATATACCACATGGTAAGCATATACCCACAGCTTGCCATTGACAGAAATTTCCTTTTGCTGGGAATTGTCGTGGCAGAAACATTCGGTGAGGTTGTCCCACCGTTCGTCGCCAGTTCCGGGTATCGGTCGCCCGTACTCGTCATTCTCCGGCGGCGTAACTGTTCTTACTTGCAATATGTGAGGTGCTTCGTCTAACATTACAGGAACTTGACTTTAGGTTTGTCGGTGTTCAGTTCATCGTCCAGCCCGTATTTCTTGCACAAGAAAGCGTAATACTCCTTGACGCCCGAGATGTCCCAGGACTGCGATTTGCTGTGTCCGTTCTCACTGACAGATTTAGAGTTTGCCCGGAGCAATAGAGAGGGGATGAACTTCGCCATGGCCACCGATACAAGACCGATGTTTGACTGGTCCATCTCATCCTCTCCGCTTATTTCTGAAGACAGACTTATCTCCAAAAGGTCAGCCTCCGACAAATTAATGCCGAAGGTCTGAAACTTCTGTGATATGTAGTCGTTTACCGTCATGCGTTCATGGTTGACAAATCGAAGTTCACAATCAGGTTCGGACTCGTGATCTGCGGAATCCACTCGGCAGTGTATTCCAGATAACGACCATTACCATCCTTATAGCCGGAGATCAGCATGTCGCCGTCGGCTTGGCTATAATTGCGTCCCGGTACACCATCCACGGCCTCGTAGGGCGTGTGGAAACGCATGTAACCGATTTTGTCCTGTGGGAGCAGGGTGATGCGGTCGTCGGCGTAAATCTGAACGTTCTTTCCCGACTGGTCCAGAACATAGTCTTCCTTGATTTCGATGGCAGGAAGTCCGATGCCTGTAAATACAGAAGAGGCCAGTTGGGAAGTAATCAATCCGGTTGACATGTACATTTCGTTACCAGTCAGCTGCATCTTGAACTTGTCGCCGAACTCGCTTGAACCGATGATGTTCTTCACGAAGGTACCTCGTGACATAATCATCTTCGGGAAGGTACCGTAAACGGCCTTCAGCTCGTTGATAGTCGTCTGCAAGTAGGTGATGAAGTTGGCCTTCGCTCCAGCTTCGGGAGTGATGAACTTGAACGGAAGCTCGATGTCCAAAAGGTCGATGCCTCCGGCATTGTCGTCCTTGTTCTTCACTTGGGCCTTTCCTGTCATCAACAATGAACCTACAACGATGTCCATACGCTTGTGAGCGGCAAGGAGCACTTGACGATAGTCGTCATAGATAAAGTTCACGATGTCCTGCATGGCGGCCACCTGGTCGGCGGTCTTGGCCGCATTGAACTTGTCCACCAAGTCCTGAAGTTCGGACAGGCGGTCGATGGAAATCTGATAGCGGTCGCCCAAGTAGGCAATCTCTCCATATCCCGAACCGATGTTCCGACGTTCACGAATAGGCTTCTCTCCGTAGCGGGAGTTGATGGAACCGGCCATCACGCCAGTAACTTGGCCGATGTAGTCCTTGAACACACGGGTAGTCGTTCTTCGGAAGTCCAGATACTGCTGCCAGTAGATAGTATCCTTACGTGTCTGAAGGATGCGCTGAATAACAGCGTTAACGATGTTGGGGTCGTTAAACAGAGTATAAATAGTTAGCATCATATATTAGTCCTCCTTTCTTTATTTGCTTGCGATAATACCTGCGTTTCTCAATGATGTAAGAAGAGCGTTCAACTGCGTGTGTGCATCTTCCTGACCTGTTGCATCATCAACCTTTGCCCCCTGTTTTACCAGTCCCAAGGTACTTGAGTTAGCTGCCTGATAGGTAGTGTTATTATCAGTCCAAGGAACTTCAACATAAGCTTTACCACCTTCCAATGCTACTGGATATTTCTTTCCGCTCTGGGTAAATCCCAACTGAATACCACCCATTACAGAATCGGATGCTTCTGGTAGTTCATACGAGACACCAGAAGGTGATTGCACACCTGCAGCGTTGAACTGGAAATGCGGCATGTTAGCCTTATCAATGTCAGAGAAAGGCATAACCAATTTAGTAGGCTCGATTTCAAATGCTCGCATCAAAAGGGCGACTAATACGATGCCTTCTTCAACTTGTACTCTTTCGTACAAAGCTGAGTTAGCAATGACTTTCGGAGTTGTACCGTTTACTGCTGTAGCTTCATAGAGTACAGCACCAGCTTCCAAAGTATCACCAAAGTCTGCTGCTAACGTCAACTTATCGAAAGCCTTATCTGATTTGTCGATGGAGTTGATGGTTGCTCCATGTGCACCGTTTCCAAGATGCATACCCACATAAGCCAAAGAGTTCTTCTTGATCTTCAATGTGGTGTTGGAACCGGTTGTAAATTTCTCATAGACTTCCACACGGATAGCCACTTGGGCAGTTTTCTTTACCAAGTCTGCGGCGATCGGCGTGAAGGATGGAAGGGACGAACCAGCGACAAGGTTGGTCGTGTCCAGCTTGTAAGGGCCTCTGCGTCTGCGTCCGGTCTCTACGTCGTAGCGTTCCTCGACAGACGGTTCAGGCTCCATGTTGTACTTAAATCCTGCTGCCATAATTTACTAATTACTTGTTTTGTTGTTCGACAATAGATTTTGTGTCCGCCTCAATCATTCTGGCGAATGCGCTCGCCTCCTGTTCCTGCTTCTGTTCGGCTGTCTCAGGTGCTTTAGCGAACTGGAAACCGCTGTTTGACATATCCTGCTTCATGTCCTTGAAGTAAGTATCCAAGTCCGTGTTTTCAGGGATGTTACGGTCTTTCAGCATAAATTCGGGAATACCGTACTTCTTGGCCACTGCCGAAATCTGAGAATTACGCTGCGCCTGCGCTTTCTCTGCTTCGTATGCAGACAGCTTTTCGGAAAGAGTCTTGTTGGAATCAATCAAAGCCTGGGCCCATGAAGGAACTTCGTCCTTTTTCTCATCCTTCTTTTCGTCTTTCTTTTCTTCCGGTGTCTCGATCGGCTTTCCGTCTTTCAGTCCATGCTTTTTCTCGTAGTTGGAAACAGCGGAAGTCTGCGCTTGTCCTGCACGGAAATCACCATAATTTTGCATCACGTCCTGAAATGAGATACCCT
>OIEN01001394.1_pt1 | contig 10953 bp, 10 predicted proteins | sample 1581741 | NCBI WGS metagenome assembly OIEN01 (sample SAMN01760944, study PRJEB22395) | human gut metagenome | reverse complement strand
GAAAGTCTTAATGTAACGAATCCACCTTCGGAACCGAGGATCTGAGCAGAACAACCAGCAGCTCTTGCCATCTGTCCACCCTTACCAGCGATAAGTTCAACGTTATGAACGAATGTTCCATCTGGAATATTCTTAAGAGGCATTGCGTTACCAATCTTGATATCGCAAGCTTCACCAGAGATTACCTTGTCTCCAACGTTTAAGTTTTCTGGAGCGATGATATATCTCTTTTCACCATCAGCATAGTGAAGTAATGCAATGTTTGCATTTCTGTTTGGATCGTATTCGATACCAGCTACAACTGCTGGAACGTTATCCTTGTTTCTCTTGAAGTCGATGATTCTGTACTTCTGTTTAGCACCACCGCCTTGATGACGGGAAGTGATACGGCATGTATTGCCGCGGCCACCCTTCTTGTTTAATGGAGCAAGTAATGACTTTTCTGGAGTACTCTTAGTAATACGTTCATTGCTAAGAGCTGTCATATTTCTGCGTCCGTTAGAGGTTGGCTTGTATTTTACGATTGCCATTTTTTCTTTCCTTTCGCATTTATCCGGAGATAGCGATTTCCTCCGATATTGTAACTAAATCTCTTTAGTCATTGTTTTCGCCGAAGATGTTGATTGAATCATTTTCAGCGAACTTGACATAAGCCTTCTTATAAGCTCTTGTCATCCCTTCGTAACGTCCAACTCTTCTCTTCTTTGGATGTACGTTAACTGTGTTTACAGATACAGGTTTAACATGATAGATTTCAACGATTGCCTGAGCAATTGCTGTCTTGTTAGCATTCTTTGCTACTTCGAATGTTACTGTATTGTTATCAGCAGAAGCAACGCTTGTCTTTTCTGTGATAATTGGTCTTACGATAATATCGCGTGCGCTCATGCGAACACCTCCCCTGCTTTAGCAGCAGCAGCTTCTGTGAATACGATCTTGTCAGCATTCACAATGTCATAGACATTCAAGCTGGAAACTGTTACTACAGTTGCATTTGGAACGTTTCTCATAGAAAGGTAAGCATTGTCGAAGTCTTCAGATGCTTCAGCAACGAATAATGTCTTTCTTTCGAATCCGAATGCAGCAAGTAATGCTACAGCCTTCTTTGTCTTAATCTCATCAAAGCTGAGATTTTCTAATACTGTTAAGTTAGCTTCAGCAACCTTTTCGCTTAATGCAGAACGAAGTGCTAATCTTCTAACCTTACGGTTTGTCTTTAAGTTGTACTTTCTTGGATGTGGTCCAAATGCGATTGCGCCGCCTCTCCACTGAGTTGCTCTTGTGGAACCCTGACGAGCTCTACCAGTACCCTTCTGACGGAATGGCTTCTTACCTGTACCAGATACAAAGCTTCTTGTCAAAGTGCTATGAGTACCTTGTCTTAATCCTGCCTGGTAAGCAAGAATCGCATCATAGATTGCCTGCTGATTTGGTTCTACAGCGAATACAGCATCAGCGAGTTCCATCTGCTTTACAGACTTTGCTTCCTGATTAAATACATCAATCTGTGCCATGCTTTATCCTCACTTTCCTTCAGCAACTGTTTCTGTTGCTAATTCTTCATTGATTGTTTCTTCAACCTTTTCAAGTTCTTCTTCAACAGAAGCACTTTCATAAGAGATGAGTTCAACAGCTGTTACTTCCTTCTTAGGCTTAACTGTTGTATGGATTGTTACAAGACCTCTCTTTGGTCCTGGAACATTACCCTTAACAAGGATGTATCCTTCTTCAGCATCAACCTTGATTACTTCGAGGTTCTGGTTAGTTGTTGTATATCCACCATACTGACCAGGCATTGCTGTACCCTTGTTAACTACACCGTTGTTACGTCCGTTAGTTGCTAATGAACCTTGGTGTCTGATGTTCTTGGATCCACCGTGTGTCTTAGGTCCCTGGTGAGCATTGTTACGAACGATTGTACCGTTGTAACCATGTCCCTTAGAAGTACCCTGAACATCAACGATATCGCCTGCCTTGAAGATGTCTGCTTTTACTTCAGATCCAACTTCGAGGTTGAGCATTTCATCATAGTTGAATTCCTTGATGAACTTCTTAGGTGCTGTGTTAGCCTTCTTAGCATGTCCAATTGCTGGCTTGTTTGAACGTTGTTCCTTAACGTCTTCGTAACCGAGCTGAACTGCTTCGTAGCCATCAACATCCTTTGTCTTCTTTTGAAGTACGACGTTTGGCTTAACTTCAACGACAGTAACAGGAATCAGTGTTCCTTCGATCGTGAAGACTTGAGTCATACCAAGCTTACGTCCTAAAATACCTTTCATTTAATTTCACCCGATTCCTTTCTTAAAGTTTGATTTCGATATCAACTCCAGAAGGCAGATCAAGTCTTGATAATGCATCAATTGTTTCTGCACTTGGGCCGATGATCTCAATCAGTCTCTTGTGTGTACGGATCTCGAACTGTTCACGAGAGTCCTTATACTTGTGAACTGCACGTAAGATTGTTACAACCTCACGTTCAGTAGGCAGCGGAACAGGACCGACGATTTTCTTTGCGCCGTGGCTTGTTGCAGTCTTAACGATCTTTTCGCTAGCTGCATCTAAGCTTCTGTTCTCGTAAGCCTTCAAACGAATTCTTACAGAGTTCTTTGCCATGAATTTTTCCTCCTTATATTCACTCCCCTTAGGGATCGCTCTGTGTGAGTTCCCCGGTTATCACGCTATCGTGACAACGCATTTCAGCGTGCCGGCAACTTCCCACTTCTACGCGAGTGCTCAACTATATTACTACTATCATTTATCCAATGCAAGCCTTTTTTTAATTATTTTTGATATTTTTTCTATTGTCCACGGTTTTCAGCGTGCCATTTTATTACATTATGGCTTATTTATGCTATATTTCGTTTGCATATTTATATTTTAATCTCATTTTTTATAGCTCATTTTGTATTTTAAAAATGAATATGTCATAGCAACGTGTATCAGTGTGTCGAGACTTTTATGCTAAATTCATTGATTTTCGCATATATATGCTTTCATATGTATGCTTTCTTCGTATTTTTAGTTTCCATAAAAAATAGAGAGCAATTTCTCACTCTCTAAAGAAAATATGTAAATTCGGGTTCTCATTCACGGCATTTCCAAGCACCATCAGCACTTTAAATGCATACGAATGATCACATATATACCTGATATTCTCTTTCGTTAATAATATTTCTACTCGATCTTTCACTTCTGATAAACTATCCGCAATTGCATCCAATGTATTTCCTGTATAAGAAGGTAAATCAAACTCTGATTTGAAATAGGAAATTGCCTTCTCTTTATTTTCAATTTCATTTCCGATTAAATATATTGTCTTGTCATATTCACTATTCATATTTCCACCGTATCTATTCTATACACATTTTCTAAGAATCACAAAAAATCATGTACCTGTTTTGATACATGATTTTTTGCTTATTGAATTTTATTTAACCAGGCTTTCATTTCAGATGCATTCGCCATAGAGGATAATGCGCTAGCTTTTGTCGTTGTATACGCAGCATATGCATTTGCAAATTTCAGATATTCTTCAAATGTTTCTTTTGATACTGCTTCAATATTTTCCACACCATCTCTTAACAATTGATATTCAAATGCTCCAATAAATGAATCGCCTGCCCCTGTCGTATCAACAACATCTACGCAATACCCTCGAGATACTGCTTTTAGATTTTTTGTATATACTGCAGCGCCATCTTTTCCCATTGTGTATACAACACATTTCGTATTTCCCTGCAGTAAATCTGGAAGTGCTTCTTCAATATCTGTTTTTCCTGTGATGAACTCCAGTTCCTCATCAGATATCTTTACAATATCCGCAAGTGATAAAAATTCCTTCACAGTATTTTTAAGACATTCTTCACTTTCCCACAATGAAAGTCTTAAGTTCGGATCAAAGCTGATCAGAAGTCCCTTCTCTTTTGCCATCGCAATTAATTTACGATGTGCTTCTTTCATACTTGATTCCACAAGGTCTACACTGCAGAAATGAATCATTCCACAATCATCAAGAATGTTCTCTGGAATTTCTTCTTCTGTAAGATGCAAATCTGCACTATTCTTTCTATAGAAAGCAAAGTCTCTATTACCATCTTCTCTTAATGATACAAAAGCTAATGAAGTCTCATATTCACGATCACGCAAGATTGCAGAAGTATCAATTCCACTTTCTTGTAACGTTTCAACGATATAATCCCCAAAAGCATCTTCACCAAGTTTTGTTAATACTTTTGCTGAAAGTCCCATCTTGCTTACTGCACCCGCAACATTTGCAGGTGCACCACCTGCTGCTCTATGAAAGGAAGGAACATCTTTTAATGCAAGTCCTTTTACATCAGGCACAAAATCAATCAACGCTTCCCCAATAACACAAAGTCCCTTTTCTTCTGTATGATTCACAGAAAATTTATGCATCTGGTATAGATCCATTGTTCCTTCTGCTTCACCATTAAAGAAGAATTCTGTTTCCATTCCATAGAATCTACATGTAAATACTTTGCTTCCGCCATTCACAAATATTTCAACACTTGTCGTATCCATAAAGATTTGAAGATCAGATAGTTTTCCACAATGAACTGCTCTTTCACTTCTTCCATATCCATTTTTATCAAAGGATAGTTTTAATACATCATTCTTATATGATAATGTTAGTCCTTTTCTCAAATGCATCTTAAATGTATTGCATATATCAAAATGCATATCACATTCATATTGTAGTTCTTCCCAGGATACATTCTCGTTCAATGAACATGTCTTATGACTTCCACGTAATTGATAGATCTCATCGACTGGTTTCTGGCATAGATTGCCATTCTTCACCACAAGTTCTCTTGGAAGTGTTAATGCATGCTGCCATTGATGATCCACTGTTGGATTTGTATAATCCGCATCTGGAATTCCTAACCAGCCAATCATGATTCTTCTTCCTTTTTCATCCACAAAAGATTGTTGTGCATAAAAATCTGTACCACGATCTAACTGGTGAATTTCTTTTACTTCAAAATGATTGTTATCAAAGTCAGCATCAATCTTCATCCAGCAGGACTGATGAACATTTGCATAATCTAATCCGTTCTGTTCTACACCTTGTGGACAACAAGTCAAATACCATTCACCATTCAATTCAAATAAATCTGGACATTCCCACATATATCCAAATGGAACTTCTGTAGTGATTCTATTTTTATATTTCCATGTATTTAAATCATCTGATTCATACAATAAGACCAGACCTTTTCCTTGCTGATCTCTTGCACCTAAAACCATGTAATACTTTCCGTTTAAAGAAAATACTTTAGGATCGCGCACATGGCATGACATGTCTTCTGGATAATCTTTGCTACTCAGCACGCATTGCTTTTCACTCATTGTTACACCATCACGGCTTGTTACATGAATTGTATTTGATCCTCTGCCAGAATTGATATAATCATAGTCTTCACGATCGAAATATTTTACATTTCCTGTGTAGAAATAATGAATCGTATCATTTTCAACAAATGCAGAACCTGAATAAACGCCATGCTTATCAAGCTCATGATCAGGGAATAATACAGGTGCTTTTTCTTCATAGTGAACAAAATCTTTTGTTGTATACAATCCCCAAAGTTTCATCAAACCTTCTGTATCAAATGGATCATATTGATAATAGATACGATATTCTCCATTCATTTGGTGTAACCCATTTGGATCATTCAACCATCCACTTGCCGGCATCAAATGAAACTTCAAGCTTTTTTTATCACTTCTAGCGCACTCTCTCATCTTTCCATTTTCGAGATACCAGTTACGATAATCTTCTTTTGTAACTTTTGAATATTTTTGAATCATTACACATTCTCCACAATATGAATTACATTTGTAGACACATCTGCAGATGCATTTGGAATTGTTTCCACATTTCTATCGTCTGCTTTTGTAACAACTAACATAGTCTGTGTGCTGTATCCTTTTTCACTGATTAGATTTAAATCCATCTCAGCAATCTTCTGTCCCTGCTGAACAGTATCTCCTTCTTTTACAGATAATGTAAATCCTTCTCCATTGAGATTCACTGTATCAATTCCCATATGAATCAATACTTCTACACCATCTTCGCTTTCCAAACCAATCGCATGTTGTGTTGGAAAAATCATTTTTACTGTTCCACTAACTGGTGCATAAACTTCTCCGCTGACTGGTTCAACAACAACGCCATTTCCCATTGCTTTTGAAGAGAATACTGCATCTGCTGCTTCGCTGATATCTTTCACTGTACCTTTCATGCAGGATGTAATGAATTCTGTTTTTGTATTTTCTTTAACTTCTACCTTCTTTTCATCCGCATGATCTAAATCATATTTCTTAAAGAAGAAAGCTGTAAGAATTGCAGAAACAACCATAGATAATACTAAGCCAATCATAAAATTAACATAATCTGATGGTTTCATTGAAATAATACCTGGAATACCTGCTGCACCCATTGCCTGTGCAAGTACTTTTGTAGCAGCACAATATGCACTTCCTGCAGCAGATCCTGCCATTGCAGCATAGAATGGATATTTTAGTTTTAAAGTCACGCCAAACATTGCTGGCTCTGTAATACCTAGCAATGCAGAAACACCTGAAGCAGAGCAGATTGATTTTAGCTTTTCATTTTTTGTCATGAATAATACTGCTAATACAGCTGCACCTTGTGCTACGTTATTCATACTTGCTGTTGTGAAAATAAAACTGCCTCCTGTATGTGCAACATCAGCAATAAGCTGTGTTTCAATCGCAATAAAGCTATGGTGCATACCTGTCAAGCAAATTGGTGCATAGAATAAGCCAAATAATCCACCACCAATAAATCCAAGTGTGTTATATCCCCATGTAATACCAGCAGCTAATATATTTCCTGCTTCTCTTAATACCGGTCCAACAAAAATAAATGTTAAGAAAGAAGTCACAATAATAGATAACATTGGTGTTGTTAAGTTATCCAGCCATGTTGGCGTAACTTTATGAAGCTTCTTTTCAATTGTTGCTAAAATAAATGATACTGCTAGAACTGGAAGAACTGTTCCCTGATAACCGATTGCCGCAATCTTGAATCCGAGAATATTCCAATATGGAGGTTCTGCGATGCCAATGTTATATGCGTTCAATAGATCTGGATGTACCATAATCATACCCATTACTGCACCTAAATATGGATTTCCTCCGAATTTCTTTGTAGCACTAAAGCCGATAAGTACTGGCAAGAATGTAAATGGTGCATTCGCAAATGTATTGATTGCCGTAGCTAATCCATTCCATTGTGGATAAATGTCAATGATGGATCTGCCATCAAACATGCCGGCTGTTAATACATTATTCAATCCCATCAATAAACCACCTGCAACGATTGCTGGAATGATTGGAACAAAGATATCACTTAACATCTTTACAAATCTCTGTAATGCATTTCCTTCTTCCTTTGTTTCTTCTACAGCAGTATTTGTATCAAATCCTAATTGTTTCTGCACTTCATCACATACAAGACTTACAAGTCCAGATCCAAAGATGATCTGAAATTGTGTCTGTGAAAGAAATACACCTTTAACTCCTTCAATATCACTAATGACATCTTCATTGCGTAAATGATTGTTACGAAGCTGAAATCTCAATCTTGTCGCACAATGTGTAACGGAAATGATATTCTCTTTTCCACCTACATTTTCAATTACTTCTTGTGCAATTCTTACATAATCCATAATTTTCCTCCCACCGGAATGGAACCGGTTCCACTATTATTATAATTCTCACAATTCTTGTGTCAATAGTATTTTTGAAATCGGTTCCACAAAAAGTAAAAAAATACATACTTTCTCCCTGAAAGTATGTATTTCGTATTTATCGTTTACTCACACTTCGTCTTTCAATGAATGAATAATGAATAATTTGCTTTTGTTTCACTTCACGTCCCTCAATCATATCTGTAATTGTCTGTGCAGCAAGTTCTCCCATTTCATACGAATCAAACATTAATGTTGTTAATTCAGGAACAATCAACTCACTCTCTTCATATCCACCAAATCCAATAACAGATACATCTAAAGGAATATGATATCCATTCTTCCTAAGAACACGATAAGCGCCAAATGCTAATCGATCCGTTGCACAAATGATCGCATCAATATCATTATGTTCGGTTAATAATTTCCACGTTGCATTCTGTGCATCCACAAAACTAAAATCACTGTATTCAATATTGATTGAATCTACAGAATATTTCTCCAATCCATCCAAAACACCCTGTTTTCTTATAACACCAACCGCATGATCATTTTCATCCACTGTAATAAAACCAATTTTTTTATGTCCTTTTTTTCCGATATATTCCCCTATAAACTTACCCGCATTATATTCATCATTCACAATGCAAGGGACTTGATCATCTTCCTGTGCCAAAATAATTACAGGTATATTTGTACTATTAATCAGTTTATGATGCTCTTCTGTGATTGAAATAGAACTTAAAACAATACCATCTACGCCAAGATTAATTAATCTAGATAAATTCTCTAATTCTAACGCAATATCATGATCACTATTACGAATAATCGTTACATAATCGCGATCTCTCAGATATCGATCGATACTTGTAATGACACGCGAGGTTACTTTTGAGTTCAACGTTGGAAGAATAACACCAATCATTCTGCTTTGCTTTGCATTTAATCTTGCAAATGCATTCGGATGATAATCATATTGATCCACGATTTCTTGAATTTTTTTTCTTGTACTTGCTTTGACACTTCCTCCATTTAAATAACGAGAAACTGTACTTTTGCTTACATTCACTTTTTTTGCGATATCATCAATTGTAATCTTTGCCATACGCTTTTACCACCAATCCAATCCATATTTACTCGCCTTCATATAATTGCTTAAAAGTATCATAATGATCTTCTGTATACCAGATATCTCCATCTTTTGAATATACGAGTCTTTTCTTCCCTCTTGAAGTTTTTCCTTCTGTATCTATATCACACTCGTAGTATACATCATCGACAGGCAAAACTTCTTCATAGTTTCCATACCGATCACCACCAATACTTTTCCCAGGTAATATTTTTGATAAAGCTCCGGATTCCCATCCATGCAATCTAGCTTCTTTTTTTGTCATGTAATTCGATGGAAGGTGTGAATACGTATGAATATATAAAGCAACTTCCTCTTTTTGATCTGTTTCAATTGTTTCACTAATATTTTGCGATTGATACGTTTTTGCTGATTCTTTTAAAGGTTGCGGAACACATCCAAAAAGTAAAAAAGAAAATAAAATATAAACTCTTAATTTCCGAAGCATATTATTGATTACCTAAGAAATATTGTTCTACTTCTTTAAAATCATGAACGATTGGAATATTCAATTCAGAAATTGGTCTTCTTTCATGGCAATACCATACAGGCTGCATTCCAATTCGCATCGCACCAGACAAATCTGTAAAGAATGTATCTCCAACCATTGCTGTCTCATTCGGTGATAACTTTAACTTATCACAAGCAATCTGGAAAATTCTAGTATCAGGTTTTTGAATCTCATAATCTCCAGAAACAACAACTTCATCGAAATACGATTCTAAATGGAGTGATGAAATTTTTTTATGTTGAGCATGTGAAAAACCATTCGATAAAATAGCTAATTTATAATGCGTATGCAATTTGTTCAACACATCAAAAGCATCATCAGATACGATTTGAAATTCATCAAAATGATCATACCAATATGCTCTCCAGTAAGAAACATCTAGCTCTTTAAACCAGTGCTGCTTCATTTTTTCTAGCACATAAGCTTTATCACTATGACCAAATTCATCCCAGATCATGCATCTTTGAACCATTTCCTCAACATCCAGATCAGTTTTGTCTTTATTCGCAAGCGTACAAATCATCCACTGATACATATGATATGCAGAAGCATATCTCTTTGTTAATACACCATCGTAATCAAATATAATTCCTTTAATCATGTATTTATATTACTACAGACGCAAAAAAAGAGATACCCAAATTGGATATCCCTCACGTAACAATAAGAATTAAATTAAGCTTCGATTTCTGTAATAGAACCGGAACCTACTGTTCTACCACCTTCACGGATAGAGAACTTTGTACCGTTTTCGATAGCGATAGGAGCAAGAAGTTCAACTTCCATAACTACGTTATCACCAGGCATGCAGAGTTCTGTTCCTTCTGGAAGAGTGATTACACCAGTAACGTCTGTTGTTCTGAAGTAGAACTGTGGACGGTAGTTAGAAACGAATGGTGTATGACGTCCGCCTTCTTCCTTAGTTAATACGTAAACCTGAGCCTTGAACTTTGTATGAGGTGTAACGGATCCTGGCTTAGCAAGAACCTGTCCACGAACGATCTGATCACGGTTAACACCACGGAGCAATGCACCGATGTTGTCACCAGCCTGAGCATAGTCAAGAGTCTTACGGAACATTTCGATACCTGTTACAACAGTCTTAGATGTATCCTTGATACCAATGATTTCAACTTCATCGTTTAAGTGTAATTCACCACGTTCTACACGTCCTGTAGCAACAGTACCACGACCTGTGATTGTGAATACGTCTTCAACTGCCATTAAGAATGGCTTGTCGTTGTCATGTGTTGGTGTTGGAATGTATGAATCTACTGCATCAAGCAATTCCTTGATAGCTGGTGTCCACTTTGGATCTCCCTGAAGAGCCTGGAAAGCAGAACCACGGATTACAGGAGCGTTGTCTCCATCGAATCCATACTCAGAAAGAAGTTCACGAACTTCCATTTCAACAAGGTCGATCAATTCTTCATCATCAACCATGTCGCACTTGTTTAAGAATACAACGATAGCTGGAACACCTACCTGACGAGCAAGTAAGATATGTTCACGTGTCTGAGGCATTGGTCCATCAGTAGCAGCAACTACGAGGATAGCACCATCCATCTGAGCAG
>OIEN01001392.1_pt1 | contig 10972 bp, 9 predicted proteins | sample 1581741 | NCBI WGS metagenome assembly OIEN01 (sample SAMN01760944, study PRJEB22395) | human gut metagenome | reverse complement strand
GTTGGGAGCAACAGAAGAAATGTTGCAGGGTATCGCAAACGGAACACTTATCATGGAGGGTGGATATAAGGTGCTGAATCATGATGAGGTGTTGAATATACTGAAAAATAGCTTATAATCATTAAAGCAGAAGTGACACAGTAAGAATTACCCATGATAAAATTAAAGAACGTCTTGCGGAATTTAATGAATGGAAAACATATAGCATAAAGATGGATTTTGATAAGACTTGGAAAAAACAACGGCGGGCAATTTTGTCCGCCGTAAAATTATGTTTATTTTGCTAAAAATCTGATAGTCTTTTCCCAATAGAAAATCCAACTTGTGGATATAATTCCTGAATTTCCTGATACTTTGCTTCTATCAATTCCGGTTCGTCTGACCAGATATTCTCATAAATCTTCGGGGCTTTTTTGAAGTGTGTTTTCGCCTGTGAGATATTAGCTGTTATCAGGCATATATTTCCTAGAGCTTCCTGTACTTGGGCATAATCCAGACAGTGGTCGGAATTGTATTCTTTGATAATTCGTGCTAATTTCTGTAGAGAGGATATGGCACGTTCTGATTCTTGTATTTCTGCTAATAGGGTTATCCCTGTTTTGGGGCGTGTTTGAAAGTCTGCAATGTATCTTATGAAATTGGATGAGATTCTGCCTATATAATACGATTCTACCATTAAGGGGTGTACTTTTTGGGACAAAATAGATACTATAATTCTGAAAGGGGGAAGTATTTATGGACCTTGTGAAAATTGGAAGCTATATTGCAGAAAAAAGAAAAAAACTTGGTATGACTCAAAAACAGCTTGCTGAGAAACTGGGTAAGAGTGATAAGTCAGTTTCCAAATGGGAACGTGGGATTTGTTTACCAGATGTGTCTGTGTATTTAGAATTATGTGAAATATTAGGCATCAGTCTAAATGAATTTTTGGCAGGTGAAGATATTGAGGTAACTAATGTAGAAAAAAAATCGGAAGATACACTGATACAGATATCAAAAGATAGTAGTCATAAACAGCGTTATTTAAAGAAGATTATTGCTGTACTTCTTATTGCTGTGGGAGTATTTGCTATTACTCTTGGAATCATGGTATGTAATAAATTGCGGCAACCACAAAATTATATAGAAGCAGTAGATCCGGATAGTGTAGAAATGAAAACGGCTGAATTGTTGTCCGGAATTGATGGAACCATGATGTTTCGATACAATTCAAAAGATACATTTCAAGCATTATACGTTTACTTGTCAGAATATCATTCTGGAAAACGAGTTTCTCATAAACGAGTTTTGGAACTTTCCTATGAGGACGTGAAATCTGCAAAAAATGGATTGATTGTCATCACTCCGGATTTTGATAATTTTACTGCAAAGCTTATTGCAGCAGATGAATATTCAAAATATATGACAGAAACGCCAATCTTGGAAGGTGTTGCAAACAGAGAATATTATGGAAGATCTGCGACCTCTATAGAGAACAAAAGCACGATAGAGTACGGAACAGAGCAAGGATTGGCAGCACTGATCTATGGCGAACAAGGAGTGAGTTCGTTGCCGATACAGGACATTACAGGAGAATACATAGATACAGATAATGAGTATATGTATTATTATTCGGCTGAGTTTGTAAAATAAGAATAGCAAAAGTGAGAAGAGGATATTACAAATCATTGTTTTGATAATTCGGTGGTATCCTCTTTGTGGATTTCAGAATTTGTTTCTCAGCTTTCGGTATTCTCTCGGCGAATATCCTTTCAACTTGTGAAAAAGCCGACTGAAATAAAGCTGGTTATCATATCCGACAATCTTAGAAATCTCATTGATGGAATAAGTTGTTGTTTCAAGTAACATCTGAGCATTGTTGATGCGGATTCCCACAATGAATTGCATTGGTGTAGAACCGGTATATTTTTTGAAATTTCGGATAAACCAGCTGACACTCATGCCTCGTGAGGCAGCATAATCATCAATATTGATATTTTGATTGTAGTTTTCACTGAAAAAGGTAACAGCATTATCCATCTCATGATCAAGATATTCATTTTTTAATATGTGCTCTCTTGTCAGTTCCCGGTGGAAACTGATCAGAAGATGACGTAGCAAAAGGACAAGCATTTCCTCATAATTATCTTGACAGCGTTGGAGCTCGATAATAATACGCTTGAAAATTTGTTCATATTCATTAGATGTACCCACTTGAAAGACACGTTCTTTATCCGGAAACCCATATTGACGTAAGATATTTTTCACATTGCTTCCTGTGAAGTGAATCCAGTATACTTCTGTCTTATCTTCTCCGTAATATTCATATTTCTGAAGTTCTTTCGGTCTGTACAGTACAATGTTGCCGGCTGGAACAATCGTTTCGTTATTTACATTATCAAAATGAAAATGCCCACAACCAGCAGTGATATATATAATCTGATAATCCAGACGACCCCTTGGACGGTAGGTAGGAAGTTTGGGATGTCTGGAAAGACGGTAAGTACCACAGCTACCTACAATCAGCGGACGACTTTTGTCTTTGAAATCCATATGTGAGTGGTTCAAATAACCGGTGTTCAAATACATAGGACAGCACCTCTTTTCGCACTTTTTATCATTGTATCATTTAGTGCATATTTTGTCTAATCCAATTCATAGACATATTTTGCGGATTAGGATAAGCTATATATAGCATAACTAAGGAACGTAAACAAAAAAGTAAAGTATAAGGTTTGCTTTAGGGAAACAAAGAACAAAAAAGTATATGTATTGGAGGAGAGTTATTTATGATCGTACCACGTTATTATGAAAATCTAAGCGTACTGCACGAAAACACAATGCCAGCCAGAGCCTATTATATTCCGGCATCCAAAAGAATGGATAACTTGGTGGAACACAGAGAAGAATCAGATCGTATGCAGTTATTGAATGGAACTTGGAAATTCCAGTATTTTAACAGCATCTATGACATTCAGGATTCTTTCTTTGAGAAGAATTATGATACAGAAAATTTTGATGAGATTCAGGTTCCAAGTGTATGGCAGATGGCAGGATATGATACACACCAGTATACAAACATCCGGTATCCGTTTCCGTTTGATCCACCATATGTGCCACAGGATATTCCGTGTGGAGCTTATGTACATAATTTTGAGTACAGCAGAGATGAGAAAGCATCAAAAGCTTTTTTGAACTTTGAAGGAGTAGACAGCTGCTTTTATGTATGGATCAATGGCTCTTACATAGGATACAGCCAGGTTTCACATATGACCAGTGAGTTTGATGTTACCGATGTACTTCAGGATGGAACGAATACGGTGGCAGTGTTGGTAATGAAATGGTGTGATGGTTCCTATTTGGAAGATCAGGACAAATTCCGTATGAGTGGTATTTTCCGGGATGTGTACATTTTGAAACGCCCAAAACAGGCAATCAGTGATTATCATATTAAAACAAGAATTGAGGATATGCTTGCGAAAGTAGAAATTGAAATGAAATTCTACTCTCCCTTAAATGTAAAAATTTCGATTGAAGATAGAAACGGAGCAGTTGTAGCACTAGGAAGTATTGCTGAAGAAGGAACAGCTGTATTAGAAATCGCAAGTCCGGAACTTTGGAATACAGAAAATCCATATCTATATAAACTGATTCTTGAAACAGAGAATGAAGTAATTGTAGATCACATTGCATTAAGAAAGATAGAGATTAAAGACCAGGTCATTTACCTAAATGGACAGAAGATTAAATTCCGTGGTGTCAATCGACATGATTCCGATCCGGTTACTGGATTTACAATCAGTCTGGAACAGCTCACAACCGATCTTACGTTAATGAAGCAGCATAATTTTAATGCGATCCGTTCCAGCCACTATCCGAACGCACCATTTTTCTATGAAATGTGTGACAAGTATGGATTCATGGTAATAGATGAAGCAGATATTGAAGCTCATGGTCCATTTATGATCTACAGAAAAGAAGACACCGATTACAATCGGTTCAAACGATGGAATGAGAAGATTGCAGATGATCCGGTATGGGAAGAGGCAATCGTTGATCGCGTAAAACTCATGGTGGAACGTGACAAAAACCGTTTCTGTATTGTTATGTGGTCAATGGGAAATGAGAGTGCTTATGGCTGCAACTTTGAAAAAGCACTGGAATGGACAAAGAATTTTGATCCAGACCGTATCACACAATATGAGAGTGCAAGATACCGTAATTATGATGAAACATATGATTACAGCAATCTGGATGTGTACAGCCGGATGTACCCGGCGCTTTCCGAAATTCAGGAATATCTGGATAAAGATGGAAGCAAACCCTTCCTTTTGGTAGAGTACTGTCACAGCATGGGAAACGGACCTGGAGATTTTGAAGATTACTTCCAGATGATTCAGGATAATGATAAAATGTGCGGCGGCTTTGTCTGGGAATGGTGTGACCATGCGATTGCTCATGGAACTGCTGAGAATGGAAAGACTATATATGCTTATGGGGGCGACCATGGCGAAGAAATTCATGATGGCAACTTCTGTATGGATGGATTAGTATATCCGGACAGAACGGTACATACAGGACTTTTGGAATACAAGAATGTTTATCGCCCGGCAAGAGTTATTTCCTATAACAAAGAAAGCGGAGAACTGGTGCTTCATAACTACATGGATTTTGATGACTTGAAAGATTATGTGAAGATTAGTTATGAGCTGACACAGGATGGTCTTGTGATCAGCAAAGGCATACTTCCGGAGTTTTCTGTGGCACCACACGGGGAAGGAAAAACAAACCTGAAGATCAATGTTCCAGAGAATGGGAAATGTTATTTAAAACTTATTTACCATCTGAAAAAAGAATTGCCACTGTTGGATGAAGACCATATTCTTGGATTTGATGAAATTGAGGTAAGTAAAGAGGATACAAAATGTAAACTTGCAGAGAAATGGATACCAAAAACAGTAGTGGACTCTGAATTACAGGTAAATGAAAATGATACACAGATTCATATCAAGGGGCGTGAATTTGCTTATACCATAGACAAACGTACTGCACTCTTTACAGAGATGAAATTCGCAGGGCGGGAATACTTGAACCATCCGATGGAATTAAATATTTGGAGAGCTCCAACAGATAACGATATGTACATCAAGTCTGAATGGAAGAAAGCCCACTATGATAAGGCTTACACAAGAGCCTATACGACAGAGGTTGTGCAGGGAAAACATGGTGTGAAGATTACAAGCCATGCTTCCGTTGTGGCAGAGACAGTACAGAAGATTCTTGATGTGACGATTACATGGAAAATAGAAGCTGCTGGAAAGATTGATGCAGATATTGCAGTAACAAAAGACGATGAATTCCCGGATCTTCCGAGATTTGGTGTGAGGATGTTCCTGGATAAAAAACTTTCAGCTGTAAGATACTTTGGAATGGGACCACAGGAAAGTTATTGTGATAAACATCAGGCTGCGAGCCACGGTTTGTACCGGGCAGATGTAGGGGATTTACATGAGGACTATATCCGTCCACAGGAAAATGGAAGCCATTATGATTGTGAATATGTAGAGCTTAACAACAGCCGATATGGAATTGTGGTCTCTGCGGAAAATGCCTTCTCATTCAATGCTTCTTATTATACGCAGGAAGAACTTGAGGAGAAAACGCATAATTATGAATTAATAGAATCAGATAGTGTAGTATTCTGTGTTGACTACGCATTAAATGGCATTGGTTCTAATAGTTGTGGTCCAGTTGTATTGGATCAGTACCGATTTGATGATGTATTATTCCGGTTCCAGTTTACGCTGATACCGTATGTAAAGGGATAATAAAGTTTCATGTAACCCGTAAACAAAGAAGGATAGTCTGATTGCAATGTAAAGTCCGGATATACAGAGCAATCAGACAAAAGCAGAGAAAAAATTAGAATTAGACATCATACGGTTAGACATATTGAGATTCTAAGTGCGATGAAGATGAGGAGCAAAGAAATTCGATGGAAGAAAAAAAGTATTTGAAATGGTATAACAAAATTGGATACGGATCAGGTGATATTGCAGGTAATGTAGTCTATGCGTTCCTGACATCTTTTATGATGGTCTATCTGACGGACTCGGTAGGACTTGCTGCAGGTGTCGTGGGTACCCTGATTGCCGTATCAAAACTATTTGATGGTTTTACGGATATATTTTTTGGATCAATGATTGACAAAACACACAGTAAAATGGGAAAAGCGAAACCCTGGATGCTATACGGATACATTGGTTGTGCCATTACGCTGGTCTGCTGCTTTGCAGTACCAGTCAGCTTTGGAACAACGGCTAAATATGCATGGTTCTTTATTTCTTATACACTGTTAAATGGTGTGTTTTATACAGCAAACAATATTGCTTATTCAGCACTTACGTCACTGATTACAAAGAACAGCAAAGAGCGTGTACAGATGGGATCTTACCGTTTTATTTTTGCATTTTCAACAAGTCTTCTGATTCAGGCGATTACAGTTGAATTTGTAGATAAATGTGGTGGAGATGCTGCGGCATGGAGAACGGTTGCTATTATCTATGCAATCATTGGTCTGGTCGTAAATACGATTTCAGCACTTTCTGTTAAGGAACTTCCGGAGGAAGAACTTAATGAAGGAGAAGTAAAGAATGATAATGAAAAGTACGGAATGGTACAGGCATTCAAGCTTCTTGTTAAAAACAAATATTACATGATGATTTGTGGAACATATATTTTACAGCAGTTATATGGTGCCATGATTGGAGCTGGCATTTATTACATGACATGGGTACTGAAAAATAAGAATTTGTTTGGACAATTTGCATGGGCAGTAAATATTCCACTGATCATTGCCCTGATTTTCACACCGACATTAGTTGGTAAGTGGAAAGGTATGTATAAACTGAACTTAAGAGGTTACGTCTTAGCAGTCATCGGTAGAGCACTTGTTGTTGTTGCCGGATATATGGGCAGTGTTCCGCTGATGATGGCATTTACAGCTCTTGCAGCCTTAGGTCAGGGACCATGGCAGGGAGATATGAATGCAGTTATCGCATCCTGCTCTGAATACACTTATCTTACACAGGGAAAGAGAATTGACGGAACGATGTACTCTTGTACTTCTCTTGGCGTAAAAATCGGTGGAGGTATTGGAACCGCTGTTGTTGGATGGATGCTTGAGTTCAGTGGATATGTCGGAACAAATGCAACTCAGCCGCAGTCTGCACTTGATATGATGCAGTTTATGTATCTTTGGCTTCCGTTAATCTTTGATGTATTGATTATGTTTGTACTTTCAAGAATGAATGTAGAAGATGCAAATAAAAAACTGAAAGCAGAAAAAGGAATTGCTGCAGATGAAGTAACAGATGCATCAGACATAAATTAGAATTGACAGGAGAAAGCGTTGTCTGGTCGTTGCTCGATGAGACAGTGCTTTTTTCTATATATAAAGTGATAGAACTGTATTTTGAAAATAAAAAAGGACCACTTCATTTTTGTGAAATGGCCTTAAGAAAATATTCAGTTTTCACAAAATAGTCCTTTTAGTATTTATACATGGTAAGGATGCTCAAAATATTCAGTGTAGAATACTAAAAGGTCATTCAGATATTTTTTTAGGTTGCTCATTTGCAATTCCTCCTTTCCTTATTTACAAGTTGATTATAAGATAGGTGTAAAAGGATTGCTTGCCAAATCGAAAGAAGATATAGACAAATGTTGCAAAGGGGAGTATTTCATGCAGTTAAAATATGTTGACACAAAAGAGGAGATTATAGCAATAAATAGGAAGTCAAAACATATTGAACCACATCTTCATAATGCACTGGAGATCGTTTGTGTAACAAGTGGATCATTAGAACTTGGTGTCGGACAGGAACTATACCATATGGAAAAAGGAGATATAGGCTTTGTATTTCCAGATGTTATTCATCACTATCAGGTACTGACACCCGGTGTAAATAAAGCGACTTATCTGATTGCATCGCCATTTGCGATAGCCAAATTTGCAGATATCATGCAATCCATGGCTCCTGAATACCCAATCATCAAAGCGGAAAAGGTTGAACCGGAGGTATATAGGGTTATAAATGCAATTTTAGAGACAGAACAGTCGGATATTACTGTTGCACAGGCATATCTTCAAATTGTGTTGGCACGCTGCATAGGAAAATTAAATTTGGTAGAAAAGAGCAGTGTGGGGAGCAACGATCTTATTTACCAGACAGTTTCCTATATATCAGCAAATTTTAAGAAGAAATTTTCGCTGGAAGAGATGGCAAAAGATCTGGGGGTGAGCAAATATGTTTTATCCAGACTCTTTTCCAAAACATTCCATAGAAACTTTAATCAATATCTTAACGATGCAAGGCTGAACTATGCATGCCATCGTTTGGAAAATACGAGTGATTCTATTACAAACATTTGTCTGGATAGTGGATTTGAAAGTCAGAGAACATTTAACCGAGTATTTAAAGAAAGATATAAAATATCACCAAGTGATTATCGAAGTACTTGTGTGAAAGAGATGTTGTCATAAAAGGTTCTGTTGATCGAAATATTTACTTTGATTTTACAGTGCTATGTATTTGATTTCATGTGTGGATGATATAATATAAAAATATTTGTAGAAAAAAATATTGATGAAGTCTACCAATCAGTGTTTTTTGTTGTATAATGTTTTTGTCGTACAGGGTCACTTTCCTTTGTAATGTTTTGGGTCAAATTCTACCCCGATGATGTGCAGAAAGTTTTGTTTGCCAGAACGTTCGGCTGTGTCATCGCTTCGGCATCTTGATCAGCTGTATCTCAGGTAAATGGAGAAGAGAAGCTTAACTTGAGCATGGTAAGCGATGAGATTCCTGCAGGCGCAAAGCTTTACTAAGAAGCGATGAGATCAAAAGCAAAACGATGTCCTGTCTGTGGTGGTGCTATGAAACAGCAGTTCATTGGATTAAGACATTGCAAATGCGGTATCAGTTGGAAGATATCCGGACAAAGGGTGATATATCCAGTAGAATAGTATAAGAAGGTATGATGGTATGAAGATATTAGTAATTCCTGATGTTCATCTTAAACCGCAGATATTTAAACAGGCTACAGCTCTTATGCATCAGGGAATTGCTGATCGAGCGGTATGTCTGATGGACATCCCTGATGATTGGGACAAGCAATATAATGTCGGACTTTATGAAGAAACTTATGATGAGGCTATTCGGTTTGCAAAAGCATTTCCGGAAACAGCCTGGTGCTACGGGAATCACGATTTGAGTTATCTGTGGCATTGTCTGGAGAGCGGTTATAGCTCCATGGCTTCAATGACAGTGCAAAGAAAGTTGTTGGATTTGCGAGAGGCTGTTCCAGAAGATAATCCCATTAAATATGTTCAGAGAATAGACAATGTTCTCTTTTCTCATGGAGGCGTACTGAATTTCTTTGTAGAGGAATATGTTCCGCGAGCAAAATATAATGATGTGGATGCTGTGCTAGAGACGATTAATCAGCTCGGAAGAATCGAGATGTGGAATGATGCATCGCCGATCTGGCTGAGACCACAGCATTCAAAAATGAGATTATATAAGCCACGTAAGTTGTTGCAGGTTGTAGGTCATACACCTATGGATGCAATTACGAAAGAGGGAAATCTGATTAGCACGGATGTGTTTTCAACTTACAGAGATGGAAAGCCGATTGGAACAGAGGAGTTCCTCTTGCTCGATACAGTGACATGGGAATGCTGCGGAATTAAGATGTAGAATCCGATACGTAATTGGATGCATATTATAACAGACATTATTACGATGATGTCCGGGGAACGAGTGAAAGTAAAAACGAAATCGTATCAGAATGATATGGTGACATTTAAAAATAAAGATGACGTTTTAACTGCACTGATTCACTTAGGCTATCTGGCATACGATCGAAGAGAACAGATGGCGTACATTCCAAATGAAGAAATCCGCAGCGAGTTCACGGATGCGGTAAAAGAACATCAGTGTATCATTGAGAAGTATGAAAAATAAAAAGGAGTATGAAAAAATGTATTACGTACCAGACGGAACCAAAACATGTGGTTATTATGAATGCAAGAAATGCGGCAACCGCTTTTTATCCCTTCAGACGATGGAAAAAATCCCATGCCCGGACTGCGAGGCGGAGGTGGATTATGAAATCGGACCTGGCGAATCTTTGGAGGATGTGCTGGACACCGCAGTGCTGCTGCAAAAAATCGAGGGCGAAGAGGAAGTGGAAAAGATGGATGCACTCTTAAGTCTTGCGATTACCGGCGGAGATTTTGACTGGATCTGACATACCAGAGCGTGTTTGAAAAGGCTTTTCGTGAGTTGCGAGTCCCGGTTTTTAGTCCGGTGTTCGCTCTGAATTTTCACAGAATTTTGCCGGAGTTTTTCCGCGATTTTAAAAGAAAACAAAGAAATTTCAAAGGTTCATGAGAAAAATGTTCAGAAACAACCGAAAAAACATCGGTGAAATTGTGTAAAATTGACAGAACTGATGCAAAAGACCGGAAATCATCGAAAAATTTAAGGATTGACAAAAAGTGGGAATTCCGCTAGAATGTGCCTATGTTGAAAAACAGCAGAGAAAAAGAATAGAGTAAAGATAACGCAACGGAGCGGTTCTGGGAATAGAATCGCTCCGTTTGTAATTTTCTCCCTTTCTCCAAGGTTTTATTTCTCCCGAAAAACACTCTCAGAAAACCGGAAAACGCTCTGTCTGTTTTTCAAGATAAACTCCATATAAGTAGTGGATTCGCGAAGGCGCGGTACGAAGGGAAAGCTTCGTGCCGCGTTTTTCAATCCAAAGGAGAAACGTCAGTAAAGAGTTCGCAACGGGGCGATCTGGAAGGAAGACTTCCAGGTCGCCTTTTGATTTTACCGGAAAGGAGAAAGTCCGATGGAAAACACAAACGTCTTATTTGACCGAAAGCGTCTGGTCCGGCTGATCGTTCCCTTGATTGTGGAACAGG
>OIEN01001391.1_pt1 | contig 10975 bp, 8 predicted proteins | sample 1581741 | NCBI WGS metagenome assembly OIEN01 (sample SAMN01760944, study PRJEB22395) | human gut metagenome | reverse complement strand
CAGCACGTCTATGCCGTCATCGACGGACGCTACCGATACGGTAAGCCCATGGTCATCACGACCAACCTCGATGGAGAGCAGATGTCGCAGTTCCAAGGCGGCGGAGCGTGGAGTCGCATCTTCGACCGCATCTTGGAGGTCTGCTATCCCGTGAAGGTCGTCGGCAACCGACGGAAGGAGAGGGAGCTTGCGATGAGAAAGTCGATGCGTGAGCGACTTGGGTTGTGATACACTGCCCGCAGGGGTGCTGTACACCCTGTCCTTTCTGTCAGCTCAGCCCTTCCCGTGGACACACGGGGAGGGCTGACTGGCATCTATGACCCATGGAGCCAATGAAGAACATCCCGATGGGTGGTTACAGCAGTCGAAAGGTTGACCGCATAAAGAAAGACCCGCTCAAGAGCTATAGTCTCCGAACAGGTCTGTTTTTGGTTGTCTATCTGGACACAGGCACAAGCTCAAGCTCATAGTCCAGAGCGGCGGCAACCTTGAGAAGCGTGTCGAGTTGAGGTGTGGCCGCTTTGCTTTCGAGTCTGGCAATAGCAGGCTGGGCAAGGTTTGCAGCTTTTGCAAGCTCTCTTTGCGTAAGCCCTTTGGACTTTCTAAGCTCTATGAGTTCGTCAATGATGGCTACGCACTTATCAGGCATTAGGCGCACCTCCTACAGGCAGGGAACTCTCATAAAGATGTTCCGGTGCTATGTCTATATCGTCATTCCAAACGACGGTACCGCAATCTGCCTTAGCTTTTAGAAAGAACGGAAGACTTTTGAGCTTAGCATATATGGCCTTATCCAGCAGCGGACGGGCATTATAAATCTTCTTAGCACCGTCCGCAAATGTGATAATCAGGGTATAATCTCTCTGCGGTTGAACTTCTTTTACTGTCCATACGGGAGTGTTCATAGCGTCTATTCTCCTTTCCGTTATAGTGAGATTCCTGCTTAGCGCAGAGGGTCAATCCTAAATAAAGGCTCTTCGTTCATTGCCAATTCCCAGTTAGCCAACAATTCATCTTTATGGAGTTCAGCCCAAGCAGCAATATATTTCCTCTGGGCCTTTGGCATTTCTCCCTCTTTAAGCTCTCCATCTAAGGTGAATGTTGCATTGTAGCCTTGATATGTGGCATGGAAATGCGGCGGGTTGTGCTCACCGCTGTTGTACATTCTGATAATGATACCTAGGAACATTGATATTGTCGGCATTTCGTTCATCTCCTTTGCTTAATTATATAATAACAAATTTGTTATCAAAAGTCAATACAAACTCTTTTCCGCCAAGCAACAGGGGGCTTTCGTTTTGCCTATCCGACCTCTGCTAAAATTGAAAGGGCGATGTCCGCTCATCTATAGAGCAGAGACATCGCCCTTCCTGCATCTTCCCGTATTCGCCCATGTTCTTGTGTCTCTTGACTCGGCCCGCATATCAAGGCTCGCTCCCCGTTTCGTAGTATCGAAGTAGTAAGTTCTCTTGGTCGAGTCATGGAAACACCATATTTCAGGCGCTTCCCGAGTCATTTTCTGATTTTTGCAGTAAACAATTTCCGACGCCCAGACAGCATTGTCGAGATCATATCGATTAGGGTCGTTTTTCCGGTACCGGCAGCTCCGTAAATAAGAAGTACGCGGGAGTTTACAAAAGCATATTTAAGAGTTTCTTCTTTTTTGGGATCAGAAAAAGCAATATTGCAATCTCTCAAGTATCTTTCATTAACTTCTTTTTGGCCTTTATTTGGGAGCTGCGATAGTTCCAGTAGCTTATTCAAAATAAAGAGCGTCGAAGCTTCATATGCTGCAATACAAGCAACATTTCCATCCGAAATGATTTCATACCCTTTCTGTCTTTCCCAATCGTCTAAGCAATCATTATATTTCTGGATTGCCTGTTCGGTTAAGTCTCCACCAAGATTGCAGTAAATTTCGCCGGTATCTTGCATAGACTTTACAATAGACCAGTATGGAACAGCGATCTCAGTCTTTTCTTTTTCAACTACTCTGGCTAAGTACTTGGCTTGACTTAGTTGACTTGTTTTACTGTCTGTTAAATCAGAAGCAAGTGGGTTACGCTCAAACGGAAAGCATTTTTTAGATAGGTATAAATCCCTGCATTTCCATTGCGGATTAAACTGAGACGGCATAACGCGTTCCAAAAGATCTTCGCGCAGATTCAGTAACAGATACCGAATTGTATATCGGCCGAAGCGTGTCGAACCTGTAGAATAGTTGTCCCTCAGCTGCTGTAAAACATCTTTGAAATAAGAGGTGTTTGCTTTTTTGTAAACTGACTCCAAAAGATTCGAGAAAGGTATCTCACGAAGATCAATCATTTCCAGAAAATCCATACCTGTTTCTGTTAGGAATCTCATCAGTGCATCATATTCTCCATATTTTGAAGAAAGCTGAAGGCGCATATTAAGTATCTTTCCAAGCTTGTTCAAGCATTTGGGATCTACCGAAACACGCCAAGCTGTGATAATTTTAATTTCTGTATTGACACCCCAGAGATTAATGTATGATGGGACATAGTCGATTTGTACAGAATAGCCTGTAGAAATGTCAAGTTTGGTATATGCTGTAATTCGGTTATACTTTGACGCATAGACGTCCGCTTGCTGCAGTGTTACCTCAAAATAACGCTCTTTGCCGACATAAAACGGTGTCCTTTTCTGAATATAAAACCTCGTATTGCTGTTATGTTTCTGCTCGGTTTTGGGGGTTGAGAAAGCATTCGTCACCAACTCATAGTATTGTTTATCCTGTTCATCGGTTCCGGTATATTCCTGAAACTTTTCCAAGTTCTGAAGCACGGTGATGCCGTAGTTCTCATAGAGTGATTGACGGATCTGCCACATAAAGCTGTAGTACTTCAGCATCAGCCGCTCTGCTTGGCCTTCCTCGGGGATCCGGCGTCCGATATATTGCAATCCTCGGTAAAAATTCCCTAAGTACTTTGTATTTGCCCTTAAGAGCGAGTATTCCCACGCAAAGCCGGCGTTGGGACTTTGATAGCCGTCTTTCATCGCATTCAACAGTAAAGCTGAAATGCATAGATCGTTCAATCTCGTCAGAATTCTCCGTGAAATATTATCGCGGTTCTTATTTAGAATGCTTAAATTGTCAATGCTTTCCGTGATTTCCTCATCACAGGCCTCGACAATTCGCTTAGCTTCTTCAAAAGAATAACTATGCCGCTCCAATTGGTTTACAAAGGAATGCCGTTCGACAATTTCTTCTAACCTCTCGCAAAAAGCTAAAACACTTTCGTCGTCGTTCAAGATTTCCTCTTCCGGTGAAAAACTGACTGTCATACTGCCTTTTGCAAAATCAATACTGTTGAGGAAGTTGGGCGACATATACTTCCAAAACACTCTCTCATTCCCACGTTCAGCGGGATTGAGAATCACAAACAAAATTCCCGGATCAAGAGATACTCTGTCACATATAAAAGCAGGAAAAGCGAGATCTTTTAGTGTGTACTTGATAACACCCTCGCGCTTAGTATAATTGCGTGTTCCCTTTATTTGGACATAGAAAGTCTGCTTGGGCCGCCTAGAAATGTCAGGATTGGGAACAAATTCGAAAGTGCCGTCGTGATTGGGCCACTTATCATCTGATGCAAAAGAAGTGTTGATTCTCCCATTCGAACGGAGAAATGTCTCCAAAACAGATACTGCCGAGCGGTCATCATCAGAACGCTCTGTGTGGGTTTTGATATGTCTTTCAATATTTGCATTTGTTTGATCCAGCACCATCATCCCTCATTTCTGTTCTTGCTTTCAACAAGTATGCACGATTATCGCTGCATATCGGTAAGTTGCAATTAGTTATCGTAGTAAATCGCAACCGGATGAACAACAAACATTTCATCTGCATTCTCAAAGAAAATTTTCATAAGTGCATTAATGGAAGCGCCTATCTCCGCAAAAGCTGAAGTATGCGTATTGCTTTGTGCCATAACTTTGTTAGTTATGTAGCCAACCACTTTAACTTTTCCTCCATATTTGAACGCAGCTGTCGAAATATTATCGCGCAAATACTTCTCATTAAGAACAACAAGATAATTTGATATGCATAGAATCTGCGGATAAGGGATTATGGAGGCAAGCATATTAATCAACGCCTCTGCCGGCTTATACTCTTCCTCGTTTTTAGAAGTAGCAGCCTCAACAATATCCCGAACTTGTTTTTGCAGAGTTTTGTTTCTCTGCTGTCCGCGGTTAAGTCCCTGTACTTGTTGCTCCGCTTCCTTTTGAATAGAAACCTTTTGAATTTCTTTCAGCTCAGATACGAATCCACCTTCGGCAAACATTTTTTGAAAAAATGCAATGTCGAAAATATAGAATTCATCTTCAACTGAAATAAAATTTCCTATGTTCGCTCCGCCTAGAAGGCCATTCTCGCTTAAGTAAGACGCAAACTCATCAAAAGCATTATCGTGCATTATTTTAGTTTGAACATCTCTGACCATTTCATCATTTGCGACAGTCTTTAAATGTTCATAAGTGGCTTGCGCATTTGCATCTATGCCTTTTCCAAAAAGCTTGAATGCAATTTGACTTCCGAGATTACTGCCAAAATGGTTTTGCTTTTCCTTCTTTTTACCCGCGGTTTTTTCCATTTCCTGTGACTGAATTAGGCCGTCAAATATTTGCGCCAAATAGGAGTTGAGGGTGTCTGTATCAAGATAGATAAATCTACGCACAATACCACCTCTTTCTTTTATAAAATGGTTCGCTTCAGCAATTCCACCGCGCTCTCCTCGCTTGGGTCATTTGTACCCAGTTCACCGCGAAAGGCACGGGCGAGAATGGATTTTTTCATCAGGTCGATCTGATCGAGGACTGCTTCGGCAGCTTCTTTAGCCTGTTGTTCTTTTGCAAATGCTCTATCAAGGATAGAGATGATCTCAATTTGTTCCATAACTGTGGGAATCGGAAAAGAAACTAATTTCAAGTTCTTTTGCGAAATATTTCTCATTCCATCCTGATTGCCTGATGCTAATTGTTCAACCTGTTCCCTATATATTCTCGAGCGAGTAAAGTAAAGGACAAATCGCGGATGTGCTATTTCATCAAATTTGAAACGCAATATTTTATCAGAAAGCATTAGACGCTTCGAAATATTCCTTACTATAACGCAATTACCGACAAGCTGAAGTGTATTGGCTCTGCTAAATAAAAAATCTCCCTTATGAATCTGCGTCTTCGAATTCCACTGCTCTGCAACGACACAAGTCTTACTCTCCAACTCATCGAATTCACCCCAAGTAACAGCGCTCACTTTTACAACGCCAAACTCGGTTCCTTCTGGCGGCCGACCTTCAGCACTCCAGTTTTTCCCCGCTTCAATAGACTGTAGAAAATCACCCCATTTCTTTTCGCCCCATGTCGTTTTTGAAATGTTGTGCTCTTCCCGCCATTTCGCAGTCAGTTCCCCGGTGAAGGCCTTGTGGAGAATAGCGGCTTTGCGGGTTTCAAAGCTATCCAACACAGCCTGTGCCTTTTCCTTGGCCTCGTCCAGCTTGGCAAACAGACTTTCAATGCGGTCTACAATGCGCTGCTGCTCAGCGAACGGGGGTAATGGAATCGGATATTCCTTCAACCATTCCGTACTCATATTGAGTTGTGCAGAGCCCTTGGCCGATTTTATGCAATCTGATACAAATTGCTTTTGCAGGCAAAAATAGAATATATACTCTTTTCGCACACTATCTTCTGACTTTATACGAAGACACGCAACCCGCTGATTTAATGCTGCCGGAAGGAATGAAACATCTATAATAGCTACTCGTCCAACATTCCCTGTAAGTGACATAAGAAAATCACCATCTTTCAACATAAATGGGGTGATTTCTTTTTGGCTCTCAAGTGGATAATAAACAGGCTTCTTGTCTTGAATAAAACCGTCCTGTACATTTGTTATACGAATGATCCGAATTCCGGCAGATGAATAGTGCTGACTTTTAAAAGCAAACCCATTAAGGATATCAGTGATGACCGTTATCCTTGTCCAACACCAATTCTCCGGCAACTTATAGGGCCACTCCCAATCCGGCACCAAGGCCGCCTGCAAACGCTCTTCGGGCGTGAGGGCGGCTTCTTTTTTTGCTCTTGCCATCACTTTTCCTCCGTCAGAGCACGAAGCTCACGCACAACACTTTTCAGCAGATCGACAGCCTCTTCCAAATTTGCAATCGCTTCCTCGCCGCTTTCTACAGGGTCAGGGAGATCGTCATAATCCACGATGGAGTCGTCACGGATCAAGCCCAGGTCAAGACTATCATCCGGATTCTTGGCGATCTCCTCACGAGTGAATCTGCTCCAGCGCTCGCCGGTGCGCTTGGACAGGTCTTCATACCCTGCCACAAACTCGTCGAAATCACTCTTGCGCAGCTGCCGGGTCTTACCAAAGCTGTCCATATTGGTGCGCATATCGTAGAATGCAACCTCGGTGGTGTTATCCTGCTCGGTTGTCCCGCGGGTAAAGAACAGCACATTGGTCTTGACGCCCTGCGCATAGAAAATGCCGGTAGGCAAGCGCAGAATGGTATGCAGATTGCAGAAATTCATCAGTTCCCGGCGCACGCTGGCACCGTCACCGGCAGCAAACAACACATTATCCGGCAGCACTACGGCGCAGCGGGCCTTGCCGTCCGCCTTCAGGCTGCGATAGATCACCTGCAAAAAGTTCAGCTGCTTGTTGGAGGTCTGGAAAGAGATGTCATCTCTGGTGGCGCGCTCACCGCCCTTTTTCGTGCCAAAGGGCGGATTGGTCAGAATGACATCAAAATCTTTCAATCCCTTGGCGCTTTGTGCGAGAGAATCCCCCAATGTGATATTGGCATTCATATTGTGCAGATAGGCGTTCATCAATGCCAAGCGATGGGTTTCGTGCACCAGCTCCACGCCGTTGAACGCTTTGTTCTGCTGGAAATCTGCCTGACGGTCAGAGAGTGCATACATATCGTTATGCGCACTGACATAGCGGTTGGCTGCAATCATAAAGCCAAAAGTACCACAGGCCGGGTCAAAGCACTTGTCGCCCAGCTGGGGTTTGATGAGCTCCGTCATCACATCGATCAGCACACGAGGGGTAAAATACTGACCGGCACCGGACTTCTTCTCATTGGCGTTTTTCTCCAAGAGTCCTTCATACAGGTCGCCCAGACCTTCCTCTTTGGCCTCATACCAGTCCAGCTTATCAATTTCCGTGATGATTTTTTCGAGATTTTTCGGCTCCTCGATGCTGGAGGATGCGTTGGCGTAAATCTGTGCCACGCGGCCAACGGATTCTTCGCCCAGCTTGCTGAGCAGCGTATAATAGTGCTTTTTCAGGTCAATGCCGGAACGGCTGGTCAAAGAGCCCCAACGATATGCTTCGGGAATATCCTTATCTGCACCGGTCTCATCGGCCATTTTCAAAAACAGAATGTAGGTCAGCTCTGTCACATACTGGTGATAAGTAATACCGTCATCCCGCAGCACATTACAGAGGTTCCAAAGTTTCTGTACAATATCTTGCGTGCTCATTTAAGCTGCTCCTTCGTAAATATAAGTGTTGATCTCGCGGATGATCTCCGCAAGCTGCCCGCCAAACTTCTTGTTAAAGCGTGCGAAACCGCCATCCATCTTGAACGCCGGTGCCTCAAAGGTCTCGGTATTGAGGATGCTCTCGTGAAGCATATATACCTTGATCTTTTCCAGCAGATCCAGCTGCATTTTGTTAAAGTGATGCGCCGAGATCAGTTTAGAAAAGGCCATTTTCACGCGGTCATCGTGGTTCACAAGCGGCGTTTTAAGTACAGCCCGACGAACAAAGGCGATAATGTCTGCCACGATCCGTTCATTGCTCACCGCACTGGCCGCTTCATTCAAGTTGCTCTCGGTGAAATTCTCCTTATCCAGTTCCAGTTTTAACTCCCGAAGCTGCGCCCGGGTCATATCGCTGGGGCGGGTGCAGGCTATGCGGATCGCTTCAATACGGTCTTTGTTCTCATTGACATAGGCCACAAAAGAGTCCAGATAGTCCTGCGGTTTTTCCGTGTCACCATAGCCGCGGGTCGTTTCCAAAAGAGTATCTTCCTTTTCGGAATAGTAATGTCCGCGCTTTTTGCCCTTCAGGTTGTCAAACCAAAGCAGGAAATCCTTATCCTCCCGGCAGCGTCGCACAAAAGCTTCCTCTGTACAGCTTTTCAATTCCTTCGCATATTCCCGAATTGTTTCTCCGCCTAAACGCTCGGATACATCATACTTTTGCTCATCGGTCAGATTGTTGCTCTTACGCTGCAATCTTGCCAAAATGCGATCTTTGACAGGCTGCTTGCTGACCTCACCCGGACGGAACAAATCCTCCAACAATTCAGCCATTGATTTGCTGACGGAGACTGACTTCATATTGGAAGTGTCGTCCAAGTCCTCGTACACGCGAACTGCATCGAAGATATTGAAGTGAGTCTTTCCGATTTCCGGGCAAAGGCGAGTAGCGCGTCCCAGCATCTGCTCAAAGAGGATCCGGCTGTTGATCTTGCGCATAAACACCAAATTGCAAATTGCCGGCACATCGATTCCGGTAGTCAGCAGATCAACCGTAACGGCAATATTGGGGTACTGGTTGTTCTTGAATTGCTTGATCACCTGCAAAATCTTCTTTTTGTTGCCGCCGGCGGTTTTGCCCGTGATTTTCATAATGGCATCATTGGAAATTCCATAGGGCTTGTAAATCTCTCGGAGCGTATCCACAATACGGTCAGCGTGTGCATCATTTACTGCGAAAATCAGCGTCTTTTCTCCGCTTTCCGGATTCAGGTAGGTCGAAACTTCTTCCAGCACCTTGCGAGTATGATCCGGCAGAACAATTTTGCGGTTGAACTCCGACACATCGAAATCCATTTCATCGTCCAAAACTGCACCGTTCAAAAGTTCATTGGTGTTGGGGTCATATTGCGCCAAGGTTTCACCCTTCTTGAACTGCGCGTCATTTTCAATGAAATCCGTATTAATCAGATACGGAGGATCGTGATCCACCAGCCAGCCATCGATAACCGCCTCGCGGTAGCTATAGGTATAGACCGGCTCTCCGAAAATCTCAGTTGTATGCAGGGCAGGTGTTGCGGTCAGGGCAACTTTCACCGCATCGAAATATTCGATGACCTGCTTGTACTTGCTCATATAGTCATCCTGATTATCATAGAGGATTTCTTCTTCCGTCATTTCCCGGTCAAGAATATATCCTCGGTGGGCTTCGTCCACAATAATCAAATCAAATGCACCGGGCATCAAGTCCGGTTCTTCTGCCAGAATCGTGCGTTTCAAAAGCCCCTGCACCGTTGAAATGCTGACCTTGGTTTCCAGATTGATGGTGTTGTCATCGATCGCTTTGATCTCATATATTTTGTCCAGCGTCAGCAGTTCCTTCAACTTGACATCTTTGAAGGTGTCCATTGCCTGCTCACCGAGGGACACTCGATCCACAAGGAAAAGAATACGGCGGAAACGCTTGGATTCCAGCATCTTGTAAATAAGCCCCAGAACAGTACGGGTTTTACCCGTTCCGGTAGCCATTGCAAGCAAGACCGTTCTCTTGCCGTCAACGATTGCCTCTGTTGCCTTATCAATGGCCTTGATCTGGTAGTCACGCAGATTCAACCCATTAGGATCTGTCATAAACGAATTATCTGCCACAGCCAGTGCCTGATTGGCCGCCTCTGTATTTTGGCTAAGCTTTTCCATCAGGTCACTTGGGCTAAACCAATTTCGAATGGGATACGATTGATTTTCCTGTTCTCGGACATCCAAAAACCAAATACCAGACTTCGTCCGCAGCTGCTCTAAATATGCCCTGCCATTTGAAGCAAAGAGGAAGGGGACCTGATAACCATTCCAGTTTCCAACCGTATGTGGAATATCCTCCGGCTTAATATGTGCAGCATAGTCCTTTACCTGCACATCAATGGTAGATGCCACATCTTCCGACATCTTTTTTGCATCCATCAATGCTACGAGCTTCTCACCAACGAAGAATGCATAATCCGCATATCCGTTTTTGTAAAAGGCCGAATTGGTAGGCCATTCGCTGATGGCAATATTTCTCCCCTTTACAGGACGCGTTCCTTTGCTGTAGCGCAGGTTCTGCGTATCAGCTTCCCAACCAGAAAGACGAAGCTGCTCGTCAATCAAGCATCTGGTCTGCGCCTCATTCCAATTCATCATAGCGGAGACAGATTCTGACCGCCTTGCGCGCTCCTTCTGCGTTTTGCCCGAAGCGGCGGTCTTGACCACGGCCAGTTGCTTCGTCAATTCCTCGATTTTCCTTTCCTGCTCGGCAATAACGGATTCCAAATCTTCGTGCGTGGTCTCGCTCGGCATAACAAACTCAGGAGCAATATATCCCCAGTCTCCATATGTCTCCATAAACCAAACAGCAAGATTGTATGTCAAGGACAGCAATGTCTTTGCTTCGTCCACGGAGTCCGTACCTATATGTACTGCCGAGTTTCTTGTCTTGCGAAGAACATATAGCGAGTTGTCAATTTCGTGCGGCAATAAACCGGCCCGCTTCAAAATGCGAATTCGATTTGCGTGGGTGTTTTCAACAGCCGGCTCCGCAATGTGCTCAAAGACAAGGATCTCCTGCACTAAGCGCTCGGCAAACATTCCGAGTTTATAGATACAGGCATTGGGATCAGAATAGACATAGGTTTCTGCGGTTGCGCCGATCTGTGCCAATGCAGGCCAGTATCGATTCAGAAAATCAAAATTTGATTTCATAAGCAGTCTCCCTCGATTTTTGTTAATTCATTTAGCATTTGATATAAGCACATCTGCAAAGTGCCAATTTGGCACTTTGGAACCACCGTGCTGGCACTTTGGGATTTCGCCAAAGTATCAATTTGATACTTTGGAAGCTGAAAGCTGATACTTTGAAATTCGTCAGCCTCATCCAACCGCCACTTCAACCTTTTTACCGCTGAAGGCCACG
>OIEN01001390.1_pt1 | contig 10980 bp, 11 predicted proteins | sample 1581741 | NCBI WGS metagenome assembly OIEN01 (sample SAMN01760944, study PRJEB22395) | human gut metagenome | reverse complement strand
GATCCTGAGTGCTTAACACGTACAAAGAAAAACGGAAGTGAGGCATATTTATACGGATGGGGTCCAAACGAATACAATCCAACAGGTTCTTTAAAAGATTTTGAATATATTGATCGTTTACACGAAATTCAAGTACCAGCACAAATCATGTCCGGAACAAACGATTTATGTACTCCACTTGTTGCTAAAACAATGTTTGATCGTATTCCAGATGCTCAATGGGAATTGTTTGATGGCGCTAGGCATATGTGCTTCGCAGAAGATAACAAACATTATTGTGACGTATTGTTAAATTTCATAAGCTCAATTGAAAAGTAACTATTTAAAAAGCTTATCATCTTGGATAAGCTTTTCTTTTACTCAATAATTTCTAATTCATGAGAATAATGATTTAACACTTCATGACCATCTTCAGTAACAAGAATCAAATCTTCAATTCTAACACCCATTGTTTCTTTATGATAAATACCTGGTTCAATAGAGAAGACATTGCCTGGAACAACAATATCCTGAAATCCCTGAGAAACATCTCCATATTCATGATCTTCAATTCCAATAAAGTGTCCAAGTCTATGTGTGAAATCTTTTCCATATCCACCAGCAGTAATGACATCTCTTGCTTTTGAATCAATATCGCACAATCTAACACCAGGCTTCACATATGCTTCTGCATCTTCATTTGCCTGACGTACAAGATGATAGATTCTCATCTGTTCCTCTGTTGGAGTACCTTTAAAGAAGAATGTTCTAGTCATATCAGAACAATATCCATGATATTTGCATCCAACATCAAACAACACCGTCTCACCTTCATGGAGAACAGTTTCATCTGGCATATGATGAGGATCGGCTGCATTCACACCAAACGCTACAATTGGAGAGAAAGAATACGTTTCTGCACCAAGTTTTTTATAAATATCCAGCATCTGATTCGCAACTTCAATTTCAGTAATTCCGCTTTTTGGAAGCTTTTTAAATTCTGCCATCGCAAGATCATTGATGTGGCTGCTTTCTCTCATTAGAGCAATCTCTTCTTCATCCTTGATTGCTCTTGTATGATCTACCGCAAGAGAACCATTAATGAATTTTGATGCAACTGCATCATCAATCATAGGCAGTAAGAATCTAGCTGCCAATGTTTTATCTACACCTAATGCTTCATTTGGATCAACATCATATTTCAGCAATTCAGCAACAGAATCTGTATCTGTAATCATTTTCTTTGTGACGCCAAGGTCTTCATCAAAACGGAACAATTCATTCAAATAAAGAATTGGTTTTTTCCCTTTTTTAATTAATAATCCAAGAAATCTTTCACCCGCAAAAATCCATCTTCCAGTTAAATAATAAATGGCAAAAGGATCTGTAATTAACATTTGATCTGTATCTAGTTTTTCTAATACACGATTCATTCTTTTTTCATCCAGCATAGTTTAATACCTCTAACTAATATGATTATCATTATAGTCACTTCCATCAAAAAGACCACACATTTTATGTGTGATCTTTTCTTGGGAGAAAAATTTTATGAAAACTGATTTCAGATATCCCTATCTGATGTTTATATACTACTAATGAAATGTGTTGAAATTATGTAATAGCTGTGAAAGAAGTATGAAAAAAGAGAAACCTAAGTTTCTCTTAGTTGGATTATTCAACTGTAACGTTGATACCAGGACCCATTGTTGTGGATACTGTAATCTTCTTGATATAAGCACCCTTAACAGAGTTTGGCTTAACCTTGCTGATCTGATCAAAAAGAGCCTTGAAGTTTTCGTTTAATGCTTCTTCAGTAAAGGATACCTTACCGAACATTACATTTACGTTACCGTCCTTATCAACACGGTATTCAACTTTACCCTTCTTGATTTCCTCGATAGCCTGAGCTACGTTCATTGTAACTGTACCTGTCTTAGGGTTAGGCATTAATCCCTTAGGACCTAAAACTCTACCTAACTTACCTAGCTGGCCCATCATGTCTGGTGTAGCTACGATAATATCGAAGTCGAACCATCCACCCTGGATCTTTTCAAGCATGTCAGCACCGCCAACATAGTCAGCACCAGCATTCTTAGCTTCTTCTTCCTTAGCACCCTGTGTGATAACAAGGACCTTCTGGCTCTTACCTGTACCATTAGGAAGTACCATAGCACCACGGATGTTCTGGTCTGCCTGTCTTGGGTCTACATTCAAGAAGAATGAAACTTCCATTGAAGAATCAAACTTTGTGGAAGAAATCTTCTTAGCAAGTGTGATTGCTTCCTTGTAATCATATGTTTTGCTGCAATCTACCTGTGAGAGAGCAGCTGCGTACTTCTTACCTGCCATGCTTATTCACCCTCCACTACGATGCCCATGTTACGAGCTGTACCAGCAATAATCTTCATTGCTGCTTCTACATCATTTGCATTTAAGTCTGGCATCTTGTACTCAGCAATTTCCTTTAACTGAGCCTGTGTGATCTTACCAGCCTTAACTGTGTTAGGTGTACCAGAAGCCTTCTGGATACCTGCAGCCTTCTTTAAAAGAACTGCTGCTGGAGTTGTCTTTAGAACGAATTCGAAAGACTTGTCTTCATAAGCTGTGATGATAACTGGAACGATATCACCTTTTCTGTCCTTAGTCTGATCATTGAATGCTGTACAGAACTGAGGCATGTTGATTCCTGCTGCAGCTAGAGCTGGACCTGGTTTAGCGCCACCAGCTGGGAACTGAAGCTTAGAAATTTTTGTAATTTTCTTTGCCATGTGGTTTCCTCCTATTTAGAAAATCCGCATGCAGTGGTCATCGAAAGTTTACTTCTTTCTCCCACGCATACATAAAAGATGCACTAACGTGCTCAGATATACTACTTCACCACTTCTTCTCTGTCAAGAAAAAAGGCACATTTTGTGCCTTATTCTGCTACTTTTTCGATATCGTTATAGCTGATATCTGTTGCTGGTGTTTCTCTTCCAAATAAATTAATCAATACATCTGCTGTCTGTGTCTGATCATTCATTGTAGAAACAGTTCCTTCCATATTCTGGAATGGACCCGTTAAGATCTTAACAGTATCGCCAACCGCAAAATCAACGATAACTTTTTTGTCAGATTGACCCATTCTTCTAAGAATAGATTCCATTTCATCCGGAGAAACAGGGAATGGCTTTGCACCGCCACCACTAGATCCAATAAATCCAGTTACACCTGGTGTATTTCTAACAACATACCAAGCTTCATCTGTCATCTTCATTTCAACAAAGACATAGCCAGGGAAAAGATTATGCATCTTTTCAATCTTCTTATTGCCCTTGATTTCAATTTCTGGTTCTTCAGCAACTAAGATTCTGAATAAGCAATCCTGAATACCCATAGATTCAACACGCTTTTCAAGATTATCTTTAACACGATTTTCATGGCCGGAATATGTATTTACAACATACCAGCGCTTTACTTCTTCATCGTTCAATAAATCTGCATTTTCCATTTCTGTCATATTCTTATGCTCCAATACCAATTAACTTCAGTAAGAATGTTACGCCAAATTCACAAAGTACAAAGAAAATTGCGAAAAAAGCAGTAAAAAGAATTACTTCACCTGAATTCTGTAGAATACCAGGATTATTCTGTCCATCACTCTTCCAGTGTGGCCATCTTACTCTCTTAGCTTCTTTACGAATACCACTGAATGAAAACCAATGATCTTTCTTCTGTTTATTTACTTTCTTTTTTTCATCTGTCATATGGAAACCTCCTATTTTGTTTCCTTATGGAGCGTCACTTTTCCACAATGCGGACAATACTTTCTAAGCTCCAATCGTTTGCCATTGTTCTTCTTTGACCGATGTGTTGTATAATTTCTACAAAGACACACTTCACAAGCCAGGATAGCTTTATCTTCTTTTGCCATTACGAAAAACTCCTTCAAATGCTTTAATACTCTATCACATCAAAGCAATCAAAGCAATTAATTTCATACACATTGCAGCGTTTTATTGATTGCGCAAGCTCTACGAATTGTCTTTTTAACCTTCTGCAATTTTCCATCATATGTTTTACGACTCATATGCAATCTTGCACACCCTTCCTCATAAGACATACCCTCATGCCATGCGTATAATACATCTTTTTCTTTTACATCTAATGAGCACAACGCTTTATCCACTTGTTCTTTACACTCTATAAAAGCAAGTCTATATTCCGGCATGGAAAGACTATCCGATGTAGCAACCGTTTCAATCATTTCACATTCATCCGCAATCAGCTTATCTAAAGACATCACAAATTCAGAAGGTACACTTCGATTATGGATCGTTCTCGTAATGAAATTCGTTAATTTGCAATCCACAAGATATTTTGTATAGGTTACAAAAGATGCCTTTTTATCATCTCGATAGGAATCCATTGCTTCATATAACGCTAAAAGTGCTTCCTGATACAAATCTTCTTTGTATGACTGTGTATGTGAATTAAAACCCGTTCTTTTATATACCCATATTTTCAGGTACTCATTCATTTCATTTTTAATACACTCCCTGGCAATCAAACTTCCAGAATGATACAGATATAGTAATTCATAAATATTTGTGTTGTTCATATTATCTTCCTCTTGTATAAGCATTTTTACACAAGAAAAACAAATATTTGTGTCGTATCGCAGTTCATTTTTTATAGAAAAAAGGCAGTATTCACTGTGGAAAACTGTCTTTTATAAACACTGAATTGTTGAAAATTAAAGTGGATTTCTTGCATTAAAGATTCCATACATCAATACACCTGCAGATACAGAAGCATTCAATGATTCAATCTTTCCAACCATTGGAATCTTCACAACATAATCACACTTTTCTCTAATCAGTCTAGAAATACCTTTCCCTTCATTTCCGATAACAAGCACACAATTGAAATCATAATTCAATTGACGATAATCCTGACCATTCATATCTGTACAAACGACCCACCAGCCATTTTTCTGAAGTGTTTCAATTGCACGAGATAAATTAGTAACTGCTGCACATTTCACAGTATCAATGGCACCTGCAGAAACTTTCGCTACTGTTGGTGTCAAGCCAACCGCATGTGTTTTCTTGAAAATGACACCCGTTGCGCCAATAGCATCTGCACTTCTTAGAATTGCCCCTAGGTTATGTGGATCTTCTAACTCATCTAAAAGAATCAATAATCCACGTTTTCCATTTTCAACATGCATGATTTCTTCCAAAGAATATGTCTTGTAGTCATTCACTTCTGCCGCAACACCTTGGTGTCTATCACTGCCTGTCAGCTTTGTCAGATTCTTTTTATCTGTTCTTTTTACACGAACATGATTTCTTTGTGCAAGAGATTCTAATTCTTTGTCATTCACTGCCAGAATGATTTCTTTCACTTCTTTATGTTCCAGAAATAATTGTCTAACAGGATTTTTCCCATAAATATACATATTACTTTTTCAATGTAAGAACCTTTTGAAACAGTTCCTGTATCCTTTCTTGTTTTCCTTCTAACTGCAAATAGCCAAAAACAGCTTCAAAACCAGTTGAAATACGATATGTCTGTACATCTGTACTCTTAGGCGTTGCACCCGTATTTGCATTTCTGCCACGGTGGAATACTGCTTCTTCCTCTTCTGTAAGAATATTAGCTTCATGCAGTGCATCATAGAAAGCCGCCTGTGATTTTGCGCTCACCATCGCAATACTGTCTTTTTGTAATGTTTTTCCTTTTCCTTCGCCATTTTCAATTAAATATTCTCTTACCATAAGAGACCATACCGCATCCCCAAGGAATGCTAATGTTCTGCCTGAACAACTGTTTACATTCATTACATTAAACCCTTTGCGATCAAAGCATTACGATACTGATCTGCACCATCCCAGTCTTTATTTGCTTTTGCTTCATTCCACTTTGTAAATAGCGCTTTGTCTTCTTCATCTAATACAACTTTATCTACAACGATACCTAGTACAGAAAGCATCTTCACTACAGAATTTCTAAGTCCAATCACTGTATTCCAGTCTGGTCCCTTTGTACGTAAGCCTTGGTTGATTTTCTTTACAGTATCAAAAATAACTGTATATGCATTTGGTGTATTTAAATCATCATCCAGCTGATCCAAGAATAAACGATAGCTTACTTCGTCATAACCATCAAAAGATGCAGAAGCTAATTGTGATTTAATATCCACCTGCTTTAAAGGATTCAATACTTTATCCAGTTCTTTTCTGGCAGTTTCTACTGTTTCTTCAGAGAAATTCAATTCTTTTCTATAATGAACAGAACTCATCAGCCATCTTGTTAAATTTGTTCCTAACTTTTCAACAATATCCTTTGCCCACAATGTATTACCTAAAGATTTACTCATCTTCTGACCATCAATGTTGATCATCGCATTATGCACCCAGAAATTTGCCAATGCATTATGATGTGTGCATTCTTGTTGGGCAGCTTCATTTTCATGATGAGGGAATTTCAAATCCATTCCACCACCATGGATATCAATATATTCACCCAAGTTCTGATTGATCATAACAACACATTCCGTATGCCATCCTGGTCTGCCTTTTCCCCATGGAGAATCCCATTGAATACCTTTATCCGTTTTTTTCCACAACGCAAAGTCATATGGATTCTTTTTGCCATCATTCACTTCAATTCTTGCTCCAGCTTCTAACTGATCTAATCTCTGATGAGAAATTTCACCATATTCATGATCAGCTTCAACTGAGAAATACACATCTCCATTATCAGAAACATATGCACTTCCATTATCTACAAGTTCTTTAATAAAGCTGATAATACCATCCATTGTCTCTGTAACTCTAGGTGTAATATCAGGCACTTCTGTATTCAACATTTTTCTAACATCCTGATATGCATCAATATATCTTTGCGCAATAACTGCTTCTGTTGTATTTTCTTCAATTGCCTTGTTGATGATCTTATCATCTACATCTGTAAAGTTTGAAACATACGTAACACTATATCCTTCTGCTTCAAACAAACGCTTCAATACATCAAATACAACCATAGGTCTAGCATTACCAATATGTGCATAGTTGTAGACTGTTGGACCACAAACATACATATCTACATGGCCTTCTTTAATAGGTTTGAATTCTTCAACATTCAATGTTTTTGAGTTATACAGTTTAATCATATTTTCCTCCAAAATAAAAACGTCTTATTAAAAAGACGTTACTTAACGTGGTTCCACTTTTCTTGCTTCTCATATACTTTAACGCAGTTAACGTCTTTATCTACATTATCAATAAAGCCCTCCAGGATGCATTCAAATTCCTATTGCATAAGTACTCACACCATCATGTACTTTTCTCTTTTTACAATGTATGAAGTTTTACTATTTCCCATCTACGGTTTCAACAAAATTAGTATACCACAAAAAGACTCTAGAAAATCTCTAGAGTCCTAAATCATCTTCTGTTTCAGGAAGATATACAGAATAAATTGAATTTGCAACCTTCAGCCAGCCCTTCATATCTGGCATCCAGATCCATTCATTTGCATCTATAATTCCCTGATGAATCAAAGCACACAGTTCATTATCAGAGTAAGGGCCATATTTTGATTTATCTTTTTTCATGTAATACCAAACTTTTTCCATGTCCCCTCCTATTGTTGTCCTTCCACTGGTGCTTTTGTTGGAGTCACTTGAATATTGATTGTATTCGTTGAAGAATATACATGTTCGCTGCCACTATTGACAGTCCATCCTTGACTCGCTGCATAACTTCCTGCTAATCGATCTAAATCTTCCCAGGAATATGTTAACCCAACCTTCACAGAAACACTTGTATTATACAAATATTGCTGACCATTCAAATAATACAAGGCAACATTGATTGTTTTTGTTACATATTGCAAGTTCGCTGTACCAGCTTCACTTTCTGTATAAGTTGGATCTGTTGAACAAGCTTTTACAGAAACCACATGTGTACCATCTGCATCAATACCTGTATCTGTATAAGATGTTCCTGTCACTTCAAATTCCTGACCACCATCAATGGATAGCTTATAAGATGTTGCATGATCAACTGCAGTCCACTGAATCGTCCATCCATCATCTGTTGTATTGGCTGTAATACCACTTGGCGTAGCAAGCTGCACTGTCTTTGCGGTATATGTAAATGTATGTGTTGCACTAGATTCTTTTACTTTATCATCATCTGATTTTGCAACAACAGTTACAGTATAAGATTGACCATCTGTCAGAGAAGACGTCGCAATACTTGTAGAATTTGAAGATGTTTTTGTCTTTGATTCTGGATCTGTATTCACGCTTACTTCATAATAAGAAGCATTTTCAACAGTATCCCATTTAATCACCACATTCGCTGTAGTAACGTCTACTTTAATGTTCTTCACTTCACCTAATGTTTCTTCTTGTTTATTTGTATCATCTTCTGTTGTATCTACATATTGTTTATATGTATTATCACCAGCTCCGTGCATCTTTCCATAAGAATCAATACCAATCACAGTAGATCCATTTGCGGCAACGTGCTTGATACTCTTCCATGAAGATACTTTATTCACCACTTCTTCATCACCGTAAGAAATATTCACTGTTCCATCTTTCTTCAAACCAACTACCAGGTTATTACCAACAGCTGCGGATTGAATATCCGTCCAGGAACCAGTATCTAGCGATTCTGCAGAACCAATTGGGTAGATTGTTACTTTTCCATCTTTCTTTGTTAAAGCAATCAAGTTATCTGAAATACTGATATGTCTAACATTTGATTGATTGCTTACCGCATCTGTATTACTACCGGATGCTTTGATTGCACCATCGTTTGTTAAACCTAATGTAAATCCATTTCCAGCATAAACAGAAGAAATGTTTTTCCATTCAGATACTTTACATGCACTTTCATTACCAGCGCACACTACTGTACCTTCAGCTGTCACACCAACAGTATGATCTTTTCCTGCCGCAATGTATTTAATATGTTTCCATTCTTTCACATCTGCATTACCATCAGAAGAAATAACAGTTCCATTCTTCAATAACGCTGCTGCATGATCATCAAACGCCGCAACTTGAACACCAGTTGAAAAATTCTCAGTTGAGCTAAAATTACCATACTTCTTAATATTTCCCTGGTTATCAACATACAATGAATATGTATCACCCAATGCAATACGATTATCATTTCCAACATTCAAAGAAGATCCTGATTTATTAAAAAGCAATAAAACAACCGCAATCACAACTACAATTGCCGCAACTGCACCAATAATAATCATTGTCTGTTTTTTCTTTATTGGAGATGCAGGTTTCTTTTTCTTCTTGGGTTTTACTTCCTCTTCTTCATCTTCATCATCATATGAATGAGAAGCATCCTTTTCTTCAACATTAGATAAATCAGATGTATTCATTACTCTTGTATGTCCATCATCATCTTGATCATTCTTGTCATTCAATGATGAAAACTGTTGTGTCTGCATGGTGTCACGCAAAGAGCCATCATACATCTGTGTGGCATTAATATCCTGTCCACCATTGAATGGAATCGTAGCACTCTGTTCAATGGCTGGTTCAGGAATCACGATTGATTTTGTATTATCTACAAGATCATCCACTGTAATGCCAAACATGTCTGCCATTCTTTTCAGCAAAACAACAGAACAGATGCTATTTCCATTTTCCCATTGCATATATTCAGTCACAGGCACATTGAGTCTAGAAGCAATATCTCCCTGTGATAAATTTGCATGCTTTCTTAATAAAACTAACTTTTCAGGTAATTTATTCATAGTTACCTCCATCCTCACTATTTTAATGGTTATAACAAGGGTTTTCAACACCACAAAAGAGAATCCTTTCGGATTCTCTTTATTTCATCTAAAGCTTTCCACTTACTTATACTCAACCAATTTATCGAACCATTGTGCACTTATGATTCTTCTAGATTTTTCTTTCCTCAACTTGTCATCTCTTCATCAAATGATTTCATATCTTCCTTTATTACAATCTGAATAAAGCTTCCATGATTCATCTGGTAATCTCGGCATGTTTACTTGTTACTCTTGTTATAATCGTTAAACAATTATTTTCTGTAACAGGTTTTATCGAATATTGAATCTATTGGTCTTTCTGTTTTGCTCAGCTTTAGATCTTTTCAATTGTTAGTGTAGCTTTTTCAGCTACTCTTAATGAATACCTGGTCCTCTCATATATGATATGACCTCCTTTTACGTTGATATGTGATTCACATAAACAATTTTTCAATTGTTCTATGTACCCCCTCACATCAATGTTTATCAGCTCATATATCTTGAGTTAAGTCAGATGTATTGGCATGAATTTCATCTCGAATTATATTCTTACTCTAAGAATGCTTTAGTTCTCGTTTAGATGAAATCTCTTATTGTGTAGCTTTTTCAGCTACTCTCAATAAATTCCTGGTCCTTTCATATATATTATGACCTCCTTCTACGTTGATATGTGATTCACATGAACAATTTTTTAATTATTCTATGCAGCCTCATACCAATGTTTATAAGCAGATGCTCTTTTATAAGACAGATGCCTACATTTTTTTCATCTTTAATTCATTCTTGCTCTAAGAATGTTTTAGTTCTTGTTTAGATGAAATATTTTAATGATGTAGCTTTTTCAGCTACTCTTAATGAATACCTGGTCCTCTCATATGATATGACCTCCTTTGAATGAGAAGTACTTCTTCTTTGTTTGTACTTATAATATACAATGGATTTTCCAAAAGAATAGTCTATTATTCGTAAATTTTTTTCTGTATAATTATATTGTTGAGGGTCAATACTACACACATCTACGGATGTGTTTTTTTTGTTATCCAGACATAAGAAAAGATGGCAGATTTCTCTACCATCTAATTTTGGTTGCTTAATTGTTAATTACTTAACGTTAGCGAAGTACTTGATTGTACGAACCATCTGAGAAGTATAAGAGTTCTCATTGTCATACCAAGAAACTACTTCAACCTGTGTCTTGCC
>OIEN01001383.1_pt1 | contig 11021 bp, 9 predicted proteins | sample 1581741 | NCBI WGS metagenome assembly OIEN01 (sample SAMN01760944, study PRJEB22395) | human gut metagenome | reverse complement strand
TGATCGAAAAGATCGATACAGGAGAACTTGGCCTTCCGGAACTTCAGAGGCCGTTTATCTGGAAGGATTCAAAGGTGCGTGATTTGTTCGATTCCATGATGTGCGGGTATCCCATCGGTTATTTGATGCTGTGGGAGTGTCCTACGCTTGAAAAGAAGAAAACCATCGGAACAGACACCCACAACTATGAATCTCCGAATCAGGTAATCATTGATGGCCAGCAGAGACTGACCTCCCTTTATGCCGTTATGAAAGGGAAAAAGGTCATCAATTCAAAATACGACGAGAAGTCTATCGTGATTTCCTACTGCCCGGTGAAGAATAAGTTCGAGGTTGGTTATCAGGCGACGAAAAAAGACCCTGAATGGATCTACAACATCAGCGAAGTGTTCACTACATCGAATATTACAAAGCTGATCATCAACTTTACCAAGAGGCTGGATGAATATCGGTCCTCCAAAGGTGAAACGCTGAGCGACGAGGAACAAGATCTGATTTCCGAAAACATCACTGCGCTTTCAAATTTGAAACAACACACGCTTCCGGTATTTGATATCAAGGCCAATGCTGAGGAAGAGGATGTTTCAGAGATCTTTGTTCGTGTCAATTCCGGCGGTGTTGCTTTGAAGCAGAATGACTTTATTCTGACGCTCCTCTCGCTCTATTGGGATGAGGGCCGAAAAGAGATCGAGCAGTTCAGCATGGAGTCAACATACCCATCCAAAGACAAGATCACATCGTACAATCAGCTTACCGAGGTTACAGCGCAGGATGTCATCCGTGTGGTCATGGCTTATGCATTTGACAGAGCCCGTTTGAAATATGGGTATAAACTGCTTCGTGGAGCTGACTTTGATAAAAAAGGTGCTGTTGATGAAACTCTGCGTGATCAGCGTTTCGATGTGCTTAAGGCAAAGCTCCCAGACGTTCTAAACGTCCACAACTGGCACGAGTTCTTGAAATCTATCATGAATGCCGGTTATCTGTCCGGTGATCTGATCCTTTCGGGAAACGCAATCTACTACACCTATGCATTCTACCTCATCGCAAAGTATAGGTTTAATGCGTCGTACAACGAGAATTTGCATTTAACATCGCTGTGGTTTTTCTATGCGTCTCTTGTCTCGCTCTATACTGGATCATTTGAATCCACGGTCGAAAACCACCTGAACTCTATCAAGGAACTAACATCGCTGGAAGAATACAAGCGGTTCATTTTGTCGAGGGTTGAGGAGCGGCTTACAAACGACTACTTCGATATTACTCTTATCGGTTCCGAGGGCTTGGCAGTATCGGGCCGAGGCAATAATGCTTGGAACGCTTATGTAGCCGCCTTAAACATTCTGAATGCTAAAATCCTGTTCTCGAAGAGTAATCTGCTCGTCAGCAAACTATTCGAGCCCGGTACCGACGGTAAGAGAAAGTCACTGGAGAAGCATCACCTTTTCCCGAAGGCTTATCTGAAGACGCTGGGATATAACGACGCTAAGATCAACCAGATGGCTAACTACGCCTTCATCGATTGGAAGGATAATATGGAGATACTCGATGAGGCTCCCTCGATTTATTATCCTGTTGTTTGTGAGGGCCGCAGCCCTGAAGAAATCCAGCGTATGGAAGAAGAAAACGCACTTCCGTACGGTTGGGAGAATATGCCTTATGAGGACTTCCTGATTGAGCGCAGAAAGCTGATGGCGGCAAAAATTAAAGCTGCATTTGAACAGCTGAAGAAGAATGTTGAGTGATCACGAATGAAAATCGGACGAAATGACCCATGCCCATGTGGTAGCGGAAAGAAATATAAGCATTGCTGTCTTTTGAAGGAATCCATGAGTACCGGTGATCTGATTAGGGCTGCTGTTCAGAATGCCGGTTACAAAGAGGACATCGCAAATGTCCTTTGCAACTTGAGTGAATATATGAAGCGGAAACAATGGTGGGGGGCTTGCCATGCAAGCTGTTCTGCCTTATATGTTGCGCTTTCTGAACTGGGGTATTCTCCCAAGCTATGCATAGGAGAAATGCTCGGGCACGGTCTCTATTTCGATCACTCATGGATAGAACTTGATGGCCAAATCCTCGATATCGCAATCAGCATGACTCTTTTGGGAGGCGCACCGGTCTCTGTGCCGATTGTGTTCGGAAAGAATATCCGAAGTGGTAAGGAGCCTGTGATAAAGTACGGGGTTCCCGGACGTGGTATCGAAGGAGAAACGCTGTTCGTTAATAGCCTTCCGTTTGTAGATTACATGGACGGATTCCCAGATGAGAAGAACGGCTTATGGGGAGTGGTTCAAGAACTTCTCGGAAGAAAAGTAGACATACCGGATCTGCGTGAAAAATACAAAGATGTGAAACGTGCTATTGTACGTGAATAAGTGGAGCGGTAAACATTTTAATTATTCCACACTATTTAATTATTCCTCCGGCAGCCGTTTTTGAGGGGTAAGTTCCATAGGCCACAGAACCGGCCAGCAACAATCGAATAAACAGAAAAAGGGCTTCCGAAGCTCTGCTGTAAAACTCTGCGGAACCTCGAAAGCCCTTTATTTCAAGCCTTTTTCAGCACTTATGTGCCGGAGAAGGCTTTTTCTGTTTGTATCAAAGACAGCGTTTTTATAGACCCTGCCTGCAAAAGCGGAGTGTTTTTACGGGAAATTGCGAAAAGGCTCCTCAAAGGGCTGGAGCCGCTGTATCCGGACCTGCAGGAGCGCACGGATCATATCTTCAAGCATCAGCTATACGGCATCGCCATTACAGAGCTGACCTCGCATCTTTCCCGGCGCAGCCTATACTGTTCCAAATTTGCAAATGGCCGGTATTCCGTGGTGTCCTTCGAGAACGTGGATGGCAACGTGCGATTCAAAAATATCAAACATCGGTGGCAGAACGGTAAATGTGTATTCTGTGGGGCCTCTCAAAAGGAATATGACCGTGCTGATGATTTGGAAACGCACGCTTATGAAATGATTCATACGACCAAGCCGGAGGAGATATTCAAAATGAAATTTGATGTAATTATAGGAAATCCGCCGTATCAGCTAAACGATGCTGGCAATGGCGTGAGTGCGGCACCCATTTTCCATTTTTTTTGTTGAGCAAGCCAAAAAGCTGAATCCTCGATTCTTGTCTATGATCATTCCGGCACGTTGGTACGCAGGCGGTAAGGGCTTAGATGCATTTCGAGATGTAATGCTTCATGACAATCACGTAAGAAAACTCATTGATTATGAATCAAGTAAAGATTGTTTTGATGGTGTCAATATTGCTGGCGGCATTTGCTATTTTCTTTGGGATCGAGATAATGCAGGGAATTGTGAAATCACCAATATGATTGGTGGAGAAGGCTCGACATTAGAGAGGCCTTTAGATGAATTTCCTATACTCATTCGTTCAAACACGGCAATTTCTATTGTTCACAAGGTTCTGTCAAAAACCTCCGACATGTGGAACGACCATGCATATCCCAGAAATCCATTCGGGTTTGCAACAAATTATCGTGGCCGAACACAAAAGCGTAATGGCGATATTGAATTACTGACAAGTAAGGGATTTCAATATGTTTCCAATGCTGAAGTCGTTAAAAATAGAGAGATTATCGACTCTTATAAAATACTGATCGGTCGTTTGGTTCCCAGCAACGGAGAATTGGATGTAGACCCCAAGGATGGGTACAAGGTTATTACGGACACCCGTATTATCGGACCCGGGCAAATCAACACAGAAACGTATTTGGATATTGGGGTGTTTCCTACCGAAGAAGAAGCTGTAAATTTCGATAAATATTTGAAGTGCAAATTTACACGATATCTTCTGCGGCAGGCCATTTCTTCTCTAAATGTGACAAGAGAGTGCTTCCGGTTTGTTCCGTGTGAAGATTTTACAGAGGAATGGAATGACGAAAAGCTCTATGCCAAGTATGGTCTCACAGATGAAGAGATTGCAGTGGTCGAATACACTATCAGACCTATGGAATAAGGAGGTGACGAGTAATGGCAGAAATGGAGTTTTTCCCTCAATGGCCAGAATCTCACCCTGCGATATACGCTTATGAATTCATAGGCGTGGCCTCCCATCAGGGCTATATCGAGGTCGGCTATACCGAGCGTGACGTAGAGACCCGTATCAAGGAGCAGACACATACCGCCGCCGTGCCGTATCGCATCCTCGGCCAGTGGTCCGCCATGAAAAATGACGGCAGCTGCTTCACCGACCACGAGGTCCACGCCATTCTGAAGGCCAAAGGCAAAAAGCAGCTGAACGCCGGTGAGGACCGGAACGAGTGGTTCAAATGCACTCTGAACGATGTCAAGGCCGCAATCGTGGCCGTTCAGACCGGTGCGGAAAATGTCGAGGAGCGCACCCAGACCTTCGCCATGCGTCCGGAGCAGGAATACGCCGTGGACGTCACCATGAAATATTTCAAATCCGCATATGAGGAAGGCAGCGGCAGAACGCCGAAATTCCTGTGGAACGCCAAGATGCGCTTCGGCAAGACCTTTGCGGCCTATCAGCTGGCAAAGAAAATGGGCATGAAGCGTGTGCTGATTCTCACCTTCAAACCGGCGGTGCAGACTGCATGGCGTGAGGACCTGATGACGCACGTGGATTTCGAGGGCTGGCAGTTCATCACCCGGCCTACCGTCCCCGGCGGTCTGACAAACGATCAGCAGTATCAGAGAGCGGATAAATCCCGGCCCATTGTCTGCTTCGGCTCCTTCCAAGATTTCCTCGGTGTGAACAAGGAGACCGGCGGCATCAAGGCCAATAACGAATGGGTCCACGCTACGAACTGGGACCTCGTCATTTTCGATGAGTATCATTTCGGCGCGTGGGGCGATAACGCAAAATCCCTCTTTGAGCAGGATGACGATACTTACGAAAAAGACCTTTCCAAGTATGATCGCGGCAATGCCTACGATGAAACGTGGCTGCCGATTACCACCACCTATTATCTGTACCTCTCCGGCACACCGTTCCGTGCGCTGAATTCCGGCGAGTTCATCGAGGAGCAGATCTATAACTGGACCTATTCCGATGAGCAGCGGGCCAAGGCCGAATGGAAGGGCGAAGGCGATAATCCGTATGCCGCTCTGCCTCGTATGGTCATGCTTACATACAAAATCCCGGAGAGCATCCAGCGCATTGCCAAGCAGGGCGAATTTGATGAATTTGATCTGAACGTGTTCTTCTCTGCAGAGGGCACCGGCAAGGACGCACATTTCAAATATGAGGATTACGTGCAGAAATGGCTGGACCTGATCCGTGGCTCCTATCTGGAGACCTCGGTTGGCGAATTGAAGCTGGGAGCGCAAAAGCCGCCGATGCCGTATTCGGATACCCGTCTTTTGAATGTTCTGTCCCATACGCTGTGGTTTATGCCGAACGTGGCCTCCTGCTACGCTATGGCAAATCTGCTGGCGCAGAAGTAGAACAATTTCTATCACGATTATAAAGTCAACGTCTGCGCCGGAACACAGGCCGGTATCGGTGTTGCCGCTCTCGGCCCGGTGAGAGATTCTATGGGCGATCCGCTGGAGACGAAGACCATCACGCTCTCCTGCGGCAAGCTGACCACCGGCGTCACCATCAAACCGTGGACGGGCATCTTCATGCTCCGTAACCTCTCCTCACCGGAGACCTATTTCCAAGCGGCCTTCCGTGTACAGAGTCCGTGGGAGATCACGAAGGACAACGGTGAGCATGAGATTGTAAAACAGGAGTGCTACGTCTTTGACTTTGCGCTGGACCGTGCGCTCCGCCAGATTTCCGATTATTCCTGCCGCCTGAATGTGGCCGAAAGCAATCCGGAAAAGAAGGTCGGAGAATTCATCAATTTCCTGCCCGTGCTGGCGTATGACGGCAGTGCCATGCGACAAGTCAATGCCGCTGAAATTCTGGATATCGCTATGGCCGGTACCTCCGCCACGCTGCTTGCAAAACGCTGGGAGAGCGCATTGCTCGTTAATGTCGACAACGACACGCTTGCCCGTCTGCTTGCCAGCGAGGAGGCGATGGATGCTCTCATGCGTATTGAGGGATTCCGTAGCCTGAACGCCGATATCGAAACCATTATAAACAAGTCCAATGCCGTCAAGAAGGCCAAGCGTGACGGCGAAAAGCTGACGCCAAAGGAAAAGAAAGAGCTGACGGACGCCGAAAAGGAATACAAGTCCAAGCGCAAGATGATTCAGGAAAAGCTGATCAAATTTGCTACCCGTGTGCCGGTGTTCATGTATCTGACGGATTACCGGGAATACAGCCTGCAGGATGTCATCACGCAGTTGGAGCCGGAACTGTTCAAAAAGGTCACCGGTCTGGATGTGAAGGATTTCGAGCTGCTCGTATCGCTGAACGTATTCAACGAGGCCCTGATGAACGATGCCGTTTACAAATTCAAACGGTATGAAGACGCCAGCCTGATTTACACCGGTATTGATAAGCACACAGGCGAAAATGTTGGTCTGTACAGTACCGTTATCAGCCGTGCGGATTATGACGCTATGGCCGGTCAGCTTGCGGCATCCATGACGGCGGACGCTCCCCGTGATGATGATCTTCCGGAGCGGCCCGTTTTCACGAACATCAGCAGCTACGATTTCGATGATGAGGAGGACGAACTGCCGAAAGTGGCCGAGCCGAAGGCAAAATACGAGACGAAACGTAAACCGCTCGTTGAGCCGTCCAAGCCTGTATCCACGCCGACATACCGTCCGTCCTATGTGCCGCCTACACCATCCGTAGCGCCGGTGGTGAAAAAGCCTACCGTGCATATTGACACATCAAAGGCCCACGCCGGGACCATCGTTTCGCACAAAGCATTCGGCCCCGGTCAGGTCAAGGGTATCGATGGAGGTCTTATTGTCGTTGTCTTCGGCGGTGTAGATAAGAAGTTCCAGTTCCCCGGAGCCTTTGAACAAGGATTCTTGAAGCTGGACGAATAACGCCTGATAGGGCAAAAGACAGCAGAATTATAACTATCGTGCAAATAGCCACATTGGGGAAACATACCAATCCTCAATGTGGCTATTTTTTTTGCCCATTTCCCGGAAAGGGGGTGATAGATCATGAGGAACGCAAATAAACGGAAAGGAGGCTCATGTGTCATGGTCAGCGTGATTATCATGAAAACGGAGGCAACGTAATGGCAAAGAAACTGGATGCTGAGCAGATCGAGCGTGCCAGACACAAAAGCGAAAAAAACAGCCGCCGGGAGGAAGAAAAGAGACACATACAGGAGACCATTGCGAAAAACCGCAGTGGTGAGCGTAAGGGCCGTGTAATCATGCCGGAGCGCAAGGAGTATGCGTTTCAGGAGGCCGCCAAGGTGCGTGTTGCCGCATACTGCCGTGTCAGCACAGCTGAAGAAGCACAGGTCGGCAGTTTTGAGATGCAGGTCCAGCACTTCACATCCGTTATAGAAAGCAATCCAAATTATGAGCTGGTGAAAATCTATACGGACGCCCCTGTAATAATAGGACTAATAAACTAAAGGCTCAAAAAAGTGCTGGAAATCCAGCGTTTTTGAGCCTTTTCACATAAATACAATCGAATCGTACATAGCGCGTCTGTTACCCAAAGTGACGCATTGGGTTGGCAGACGCGCTATTTTTTTGCCCAGACGCGGGCGGAAGGAGGTGCAAGCGTGAGAGCGTATGGCAAGTCGTGGGACTACAACGTATATGACTGCCGGTACTGTCTGTACTGGAAAGGCAAGAAAAAGGGCTGCGTCTACCCTGACGGCTGCTGCTGTCCGGTAGATCAAAGGGATGCAGCACAGTTCCGCGACGATGAAGATAAAGAGAATACCGCACCCGTTTCGGAGTGCAGGAATTGTCCCTACGGGCGTGATTCTCCCTGTATCGGGTGGTGTACCAAGGAGGTCATGCGCGCCGTGGGACTCTTGAAGGAGCGTGACGGCCCCGATGTATGACTACTTCTACGGCGCGGAGTCGGAACAGTTCTCTTTCTATCGCATCCCGAAGGTGCTGTTCACGGAGGAACGGTTTAAGAATATCTCCGCAGAAGCCAAGGTGCTCTACGGTCTTCTGCTTGACCGCATGAGCCTTTCGGCAAAGAACGGCTGGCAGGATAAAGAAAACCGGGTGTATATCATCTTCACCATCGAGGACATCATGGAGGCTATGGGCTGCGCCGATCAGAAAGCCGGAAAGCTCCTGTATGAGCTGGAAAGCAAATGCAGACTCATCGAGCGAAAACGGCAGGGCCTCGGCAAGCCCAATCTCATCTATGTGAAGAACTTTGTTACCCTCTCGGAATCACGTTTCTTGAATCGTGAAAATCACGATTCTGGAGAAGTGAAAATCACGGATCAAGAACCGTTAAAATCACGATCTAATAATACTGAGTATAATAATACTGAATTTAGTGATACTGATTCTTTTCCCTTCACTTCGTTCAGAGAGAGACACGTCCGGGAAACGAAAAGAAGCGATGCAGATCAGAGAGAACGATACAGAGAAATCCTTTCGGGGAATATCTCGTATGAGATTCTCTTGCAGGACTATCCGCTTGACCGGGATATTCTCACGGAAATACTGGAGCTCATGGTGGATACGGTCTGCACAACCAGGAGCACCGTCCGTATCTCCGGGGATGACAAGCCCGCGGAGGTCGTAAAGAGCCAGTTTCTGAAGCTGGACAGCGAGCACATCCGCTTTGTCATGGACGGTCTGAAAGAAAACACCACCCGCATCCGCAATATGCGTCAGTATCTCTTAGCAACCCTGTATAACGCCCCTCTGACCATCGGGAACTACTACCGAAGTCTCGTCAGCCATGATATGTCGGAGGGCTTCATTTAAGCCGTAGGCAATGCCTGCGGCTTTTGCCATTTCAAAGAGGAGGTGAAAACAGTGCCAAAACAGGAACCCCGGGAACAGGTACAGCAGATACCGCTGTCGGAGATTCACCCGTTCAGAAACCACCCATTCAAGGTGCTGGACGATGAGCTGATGCAGCAGACGATAGACAGCATCATGCAGGTGGGTATTCTCAACCCCGCCATAATCCGTCCCGACCCGGAGGGCGGATATGAAATGGTAGCCGGACACAGACGGCTTCACGCCGCAGACCTTGCAGGACTGAAAACCATCCCGGCAATCGTCCGCAACCTTACCGACGACGAGGCGGTGATCCTTATCTTCCGATATGATGGACGCAGAAAGGACGGGATTGACTATGAAATTTATTCTGAAAATTCTTCTTGCGCCTGTCATGCTGACCCTATGGCTGATCGAGTGCGTGTGCAAGCTGGCGCTCAAGCTTTCCTCCGTGGTCTTTGTACTGGCTTCCCTCCTGTTTGTCGCGGCAGGCATCTTTTACTTCACCCACGGCTCCGCGCTGAAAGGATGTATCGGTCTGGTGATCGCGTTTCTGCTCTCGCCCTACGGATTGCCGATGCTGGCAGTAAAGCTCCTGGCGTGGTTTATCGCCATGCGGATGCTGCTCAAGGAGAGGATTTACGGATAAAGCGAAAACACGGGAAACACGAATCGGCGCAGGCTCGTCCTGCGTCTTTTCATTTAGGAGGCTATATGGCGACAACACGAATTATCCCCATGCACCTGAACAAAGGGAAAACGCTGGCACAGTGCCTGGCTGATCGGACGGAATACGGGATGAACCCGGACAAGACCGACGGCGGTGAGCTGATTTCTTCTTTTGCCTGCGAGCCGGAGACCGTGGTTTCCGAATTTGCGCTTTCCAAGCGTGAGTACCGGGAGCTGACGGGCAGGGTACAGGAAAACGACATTATTGCGTATCAGATACGGCAGTCCTTCAAGCCGGGAGAGGTTTCGCCGGAGGAAGCGAACCGTATCGGCTATGAATTTGCGGAACGTTTCCTGAAGGGTAATCACGCTTTTCTCGTTTGCACCCATACGGACAAAGCGCATATCCACAATCATATCTACTGGAACTCCACGACGTTGGACTGCACACGCAAGTTCAGCAACTTCATCGGAAGCTACCGAGCAGTCCGCAAGCTCTCCGATCTGATTTGCGCGGAGCACCGGCTGTCTGTTATAGAGAACCCGCAGAAGCACGGTCTGAGCTACAACAAGTGGCTGGGCGGACATGACAAGCTCTCCAACCGCGATCTTCTCCGCATGGCGATAGATGCCGCTCTTGAGAAAAAGCCGAAGGACTTTGACGCGCTTTTAGCCCTTTTGAAATCCTCCGGCTATACCGTCACCCGAAAAGGCAGGCTGTCTCTTCGGCATGAAAATCAGAAAAAGAGTATCCGCCTGGATTCCCTCGGTGAAGGATATTCCGAACAGGAACTCCGCGCGGTTCTTGCGGGAGGCAAAACGCACAATCCGTTCGTTAAGAAGAAATACCCGAAACGAAAAGAGCGTACCACGCTGATCTCCAAAATCGAGGCGAAGCTCAATTCCGGGAAGGGCTACTGGTACGATCAGAAGATGAAGGTGGTCAAGCTAAAACAGATGGCCAAGACTTTTGTGTATCTGGAAGAACAAGGCTTTGCCGATTTTGCCGCACTTTCAAACGCCGCCGCTGCCGCCGAAGAAAGATTTAGCGAACTGAAAGCAACGATCAAGGCGGAGGAAACGCGGATAAGCGAGATACAGACTTTGCGGACACACATCATCAACTACTCCAAGACCCGCGAGGTTTACGCCGGATACCGCAAAGCCGGATACTCCAAAAAGTATCTTGCGGAGCATGAGAGCGACATCATTCTTCACAAGGCGGCGAAGAAAGTCTTTGATGTTTTCGGTCTCAAAAAGCTCCCCACAGTCAAGAGCCTGAACGAAGAATTTGCACGGTTGCTGACCGAGAAAAAAGCGGCATACGCCGACTACCACAAGACGCAGGAACAGATGCGCGAGCTTCTGATCCATAAGGCAAATGCCGCTTATCTGCTAGGACTGGAGGAACGAAAACAGCAGATTGCTGAGCGTCAGCAGGAGGAAAATAGCGATGGAACATCGCGTAGCCACAGATGAAATCTGTGTCAATCGGGGTATGGGGAAATC
>OIEN01001381.1_pt1 | contig 11030 bp, 5 predicted proteins | sample 1581741 | NCBI WGS metagenome assembly OIEN01 (sample SAMN01760944, study PRJEB22395) | human gut metagenome | reverse complement strand
ACTTATATTCCAAAAACTATAGTATTCAAAGTATATCTGATACATTAGATATACCAGTGGAAGAAGTTCAAAAAAGATTAACTCTTGAGAAAAAATAAAAATTATAAGTAGGGTCGGCCGGATCCGAAATTGGTCTGTGGAGGGAGAAATCCCTTTGAAGCAGAAAAGAACTGCCGTGAGGTAGTTCAAATTTAATTTGGTATTTGTATAAATTGAATATTTAGTTTTAACTTAGCTTGTTCATTCATAAAAGATGCGTTTGTATCTTCTTCATTTGTCATCTTGCTATTGCTAGAATCATCCCATTTTACATAAATTCGGATGGTTGTTAAGTTAACATTATCTATTTTATATATATTATCTGTAATACTTTGACCATTGTTAATAGCAATTTTTTCGCCGCTATTAACGGTGTAGCCAGTTACGATTAAATCAGTAACTGAACTTGTTGCATCAACATCTGGTGTTATTGTATAACTAAATGATACATCGACTTGTGAAGAGTCAATTATTAAATCAACATATCCTTCACTAGTAGGTGCTATTACATCCGGTGCAATATGTTCAGTTCCAAGAAATGTGGGTGTAAGTTCAGCACTCGTGCTTGAGTTGTTTCTGACATCTTGATTATTAACTAAAATGTGCCATCTCGCAACTGACATATTTGTTTTTCCTTCTAAACTTGTGTTGTATTTAGCATAAGTTTCATTAATCGTCGAAAAACAGAATAACAAAGAAATAATGGCCACTAACAAAGTCATTTTTCGAACTACATTCACATTTCATCACCTTATCTTTTAAAAATTATACCATAAAAAAGTGTCTAGTACAATGTCTAATGGTTAAAATTCATTGAACACTTAAATTCATTTGTGATAAACTAAAGATGAGGAGTAATATTATGGCTAAAGAAGTAATTGTAACCGCAGATACAATAAAGAAAAGAAAAAAAGCTTTTTTAAAAACTAAAGTAGTAATAGGTTTATTAATCTTAGTATTTTTACTTATTTTCACAATCTTAGGTATTGTATTTAATGTAAATAAGTTCACAATTACTCTGGACAATAAACTCCAAGATGAAAAAGGAATAATTTTATATTCTAATCCAAATGAAAAAGCTCATCAAAGAAAATTATTTGCTAGTGCTTTAAATGATATGGATAATATTTCATATGATTGGATACCTAAAGATGTTCATACTTCATCAAATGGCGGAAGTCACAATGGCGATAATTACATTGCTTACACATTTTATATTGAAAATGAAGGCGAAGTTAGTGTTAATTATTGGTATTCAATTATCATTGATGATGTTATAAAGAGAGTAGATGAAGCTGTTAGAGTTATTGTATTTTTAAATGATGAAGAAACAGTTTATGCAAAAATAAATAATGAGACTGGTGAAGCTGAGAAAAATACTGAACCTTTTTATAAAGATGATGTGGTAGTTTTAAAATCACGAAATGATTTTAAAGTAGGAGATGTAGATAAATTTACAATTGTTATCTATTTAGAAGGTGATGATCCAGATTGTTTAAATGACATAATCGGTGGAGAAATAAAAATGCACATGGAAATTAGGGAGGAACATTTAGATGAATAAGAAAAGTAAGAAACGTAAAAAACAAGAAAAAGAAATAAAAAAAATATTCTTATTATTACTTATTCTTTTTACCGGAGTTTTTTTAGCAAGTTCTACTTATGCATGGTTTACGGTAAATAGAATAGTTTATGTTGATTCCCTAAAGGTTCGTGTTGAAGCTCAAGGTGGAATCGAAATATCAGCAGATGCCAAAACATTTAAATCATATGTCTCAAGCGAAGATTTAATTCAAGCTCCAGCAACATATAAAACAAGCATAAATCAACTTCCAGTAAAATTAGAACCAGTTTCTACTGCTGGGGGGCTTGAAAATGGTAAATTAATGTTGTATTATGGTAGTGTTACTAATAATATTAATGGTGATTATGTATTAAATGCATCACGTGAAATTGAAAGTAGTAATAATGCTGATGGAATGTTCATAGCTTTTGACATATTCTTAAAAAGTAATAAGGATACTAAGTTATATTTAACTCCAGAATCTGGAGCTAGATATGTCGGTGATAAACTACCAGGTATAGAAAATGCAACTAGAATTGCCTTCGTAGTTTTAGGAAACACAGTATCAAATGCAAATCCTGATTTTGTTCAAAATCTAAATAATGCCACATTAAATGATGTATACATCTGGGAGCCAAATTATGATGTTCACAATGAATATGGTATCAAACATGCTCAAGATGTTTATGGAATTACTGTTGGAAAAGAAAACAATCAACCTGTTTCTTATGATGGAATAGCCAGTGCGGTTAAAAATGTTTACGTAAATCAAGCAAATCAAGTTAATTATCCAAATCTATTTAGAAAAGTAAACGTTAGTTATTTGACTCCAGCTAATTTTATCAATAACAAAGAAATATTTTCCATTAATAGTGGTATTACTAAAATAAGATTATACGCATGGCTTGAAGGTCAAGATGTTGATTGTGAAAATAATTCAGCTGTTGGTAACTTAGACTTCAAATTTCAATTTAGTACAAATCCATCATAATTAAGGAGTTTTAATATGAAAGCAAAAATATTTCAAAATAAGAATATCAAAATACATTTTATTTTAATAAGTATATGTATTATATATTTAGGTTTTAATATTTTTACTTTCTTTTTTACTTTCGGCGAAAATATAACTAGAATTAGTTCAAATACGGTTTTATCAGGAAGAAGTGGAATAACTGATAATGTTGTAACAGTTGATAATGAAGAGGCAGATTATTATTACTACATGGGGCAAAACTATACTGATTCAGATGGTACGATGCCAACAAAAGTAAATAAAAACATATATAATGATTCAAATTTAATCAAAGTTAAGATTACTTATTCGAGCGTTGATAGGAATTCAAATTTTAAAGGCTATGTTTCAAATACAGAATTACAAGATACTTATGTTTATTATAGTGTTTATCCCATAGTGGATGGCTATGTAACTATTGAACTTATTGATAACCCATTTGTAAATAGACCAGATGATAAAGGCTTCAATGGATGGACAACAAATTATCCCGGAGCAAAAATATCTTATGATGATACATATTATACAAGGTATGTAAAGGTGCCTGTTAGTGATACAACAACTGATATTGATATAACGATGCATGCTAGTTGGCTAGATGCTAATGTTGAAGTAATTACAAACTCATGGAATAACTTAAGTAATTTTGATTCAAAGACAATGAAAAAGGTAAGTGTTGTTTATACTGAAATAACGTATGGAGATTTTGATATGAGCGGTTATTACAAAGCTGTTAAAATTAATTATTGGGGCAGCTGTCGTGGCTATTATAATCAAAATGGTAATTATCAAAATGGATGGTGTACCTGTTTTAATAGTGATGGATGTACTTACTATTCTTATATAACAAATGAAAATTATAAAGATGGTCAAGATTATTATGAGCTCGTAAATAATAATATGACTTTAGTTGATCCATCTACTTTAGATAGACCAATCATTTCAACTGAAGAAAAAGAAAATCCTAATCTAGGAATAGATGCAAACATGTCTGCTTATTATAAAAAGGTAACAATTTCACGTTATGCAAGCATCGAAGGATTATATGACATAAATGGAGTTTTACAAACAGGTACTTGTAATACAAACGGAGGCTGTACTCTTTATGAGTTAGTTCAATATTATGATGATGCTGGCAACGAAAATAAATATCAAGAAGAAAATGAATATTATTATTTGCCAACTCGAGATACCAATATTGCAGTTTTAACTAATTCTATATCTAGTCGTTGGTCAAATGTTAATAAACCTTTTACTGTAACAAGTTTACACAATGGAATAGATTATCGTAATAATGCTACATGGAATTTAAGAACTGGTGCTTGGAATGGTATAAGTGTCTATGCTTATAATGATTTAACACTAGAAAATGTTAAAATAAATTATGGGAGTTCTTTAACTAATTCTAAATCAGATACACCAGGTGATACAAATTCTATCGGTAGCTTTTATGGTAATTGGCACAATGTAAAATTAGGTCGTGGTATAATTCAAAATGGAACAAATGCATCATTTGATTCAGTTCTTGGTGGTTCTAATTCTGCGACAGGTTCTAGAAATAAAGAAACAAAATATAAATTAATTATTGAATCTGGTTTTTATAATAGTATTTCATTATCTAATGGCGGTATAAATCAAAATTCATCTAGTTATATCAAGGCTAAAGGTTTATATGGTAATGATTATGATAAAGTATTAAAAAATAATGATAATTTAGTAATTGCTTATGCATCAAGTGGTTCATGGGGTGGAATCTATTACACAATTGATCCGGTTGATATTGGTTTTGATTTAATAGTTCGCAGTGGCTCTTTTGGAAAAAACAAATATGACGCTTATGCTGGAATTTACATAGGTGGACGTGGTTGGGGAACTCATTATACATCAAGACGAGTAAAATATGAAGGAGGTTACACTTATAATTTAATCGGGGGACCAATCACTGGAACAAACAGGAGTAACTATAATGATTCTTATATGTATATAACTGGTGGCGAAATTGATATGGTCATTGGTGGAGCTGGTCAAACTGCAACATATGGCAATCGTATTGTTCAAATGACTGGTGGAACAATTAACTATAGTGTTTTCGGCGGTTCTAATGGATATGAAGCTGGTAATGGCGAAGGTACCGTTAATGGAAGTGCATATATTTATGTCGGTGGAAAAGCTATAATTGGTAAAAGTGAATATGTTAATAATAAGAATGAATTATATGGAGCAACTGCTGGTAACATATTTGGTATAGGTAATGGAAATAGTTCGTATGACACAATTGGTTCAAGTGATGCATCAGTTATTATAATTAATGATGAAGCTCAGATAAATAATGATGTTTATGGTGGAGGTAATTTTTCATCAGTAGGTGTAAGTAGTACAAAATCAAGCACAACAACAGATATTGAAATCCTTGGAGGAACAATTTATGGTTCTTTATATGGTGGAGGAAATAAAAACGGAAGTGGTTCATCAAGAAAAAGTGCCACTGTTACTATTAATATGTATGATGGAGACATCTATGGTGGTTTATATGGTGGTGCCAATCAAAAGGGAACAATTTATGGAGATATAAATATTAATATTTATGGAGGAACAATTCATTCATCAGTTTATGGTGGAGGTCTAGGTGGATATCAAAGTTCATCAAGTCCTGGTACTTTCGTTGGTAATAATGTCAATATAGTTATAGGTAGAGATGATTATGATACAATACCAGTTATTAATTCAGTTTATGGCGGAAGTTCATTTGGTTCAGTAAATGGAACTTCGAATAATGGAAGTGCTTCAGATTACAATACAAAAGTCACGGTAAACAAAGGAAAAATTACTAATGTCTTCGGTGGTGGTCAAGGAAATGATACATATACTCCGAAGGTTTATGGTGATATTCTTGTTACAGTAAATAATGGAGAAATAACTAATGTCTTTGGTGCAAATGATGTATCAGGTATGCCAAGTAAATCAGTTAAAGTCCTTGTAAATAATGGGGTAATCCAAAATGTTTATGGCGGTGGTAATAAAACAAATCTTACAACTAGTGATGTAACAATAAATGATGGAAACATAACTAATACGTTTGGTGGATCAAATGAAACTGGTGATGTTATAACATCTAATATTATAGTAAATGGAGGAATACTTTCTAATATTTATGGTGGAAATAATATCGGAGGAAGTACTAAAACAAGTAATGTTACAATAAAGGGCGGAAATACCACTAATGCATATGGTGGAGGTAAGCTTGCAACAACAGATACAACAAATATTACTGTAACAGATAACGCTATTATAACTAATACTTATGGTGGTGGTGAAAGTGCTGACGTTACAACTGTATCTAATGTTTCCATAAATAATGGAGTAGTTTTAAATACATATGGTGGATCAAATGTCACTGGTACTGTTACAGAATCAATAGTTAATGCAACTGATGGAAAATCATCATATATCTATGGTGGTAACAATGCCGGAGGAACTACTTCAATAACTAATGTAACAATTGATGGAGTAAATGTAAAAGAAGTTTATGGCGGAGGTAACAAAGCAAATACTAATACAAGTAACATCACAGTTAATAATGCATCAAAAACTATAGATTATTGTTTTGGCGGAGGTCGTGAAGCAAGTGTAGATACAACCAATGTCTTAGTAAATGGAGGAAGTATCAAAGAAGTATATGGTGGGTCAAATGTCACTGGTACTGTAACAAATTCAAATGTAAATGTTGCATCCAAGTTACAAGATACACCACAAGTTTTAGCAAATATAACATATACTCTAGAAGCAACAACTTGGCAAAGTACTGAATATCCAACCTTAGCAAAAATAAAAGTTGAACTTGTAAATAACACAAATTCATCAATAACTCATTATAATGGTTCATTATATATTCCTGATTCTAAATTATTTACAAATTATTCATCAACTGCAATTACTGAAGAAGATTTTACATATTCATTTAATGAAAATAACATCTATTATGGAACAAATCCAATACCAGCTAACTCATCAATTTCTTTTGAAATCGAAGTCTTATCGAAAGCGTCAGTATCTGAATTTACATTATCTCATAAATTTGAAGGAAGAAATGGAACAAATTCATATGTTGATAAAACTGGTGAAAAGATTATTTATGTTTACGGTGGTAATAATGTTGGTGGTAAAACCGTAAATTCAAGTGTTTTAATTGATGATGGAAACATAACAAATGTTTATGGTGGAGGAAATGAAGCTGTTACTGATAACCCAGTAGTTAAAATAAGTGGAGGTAATATTTCTAAAAATATATATGGCGGAGGTAATCAAGCAATTGTTACCAACAGCACTAATGTTTCTGTTATAGGTGGATCTATTGGTGGTTCTGTTTATGGCGGAGGTAATGGTCAAACTGCGATTGTAAATAAAAATACTTTAGTAAATATATCTGATAAAGCAAATATTACAAAACATGTTTTTGGTGGAGGTAATGCTGCAGCAACTGGAAACTCCGAGAATGATAATTCAACATCAACTGTAAATATAGCAGGTGGTACTATCAAAGGTTCTGTTTATGGCGGAGCAAATACATCAGTTGTTTATGGTGCGGATATTGTAACAATTAGCAATAGTGCGATTGAATTATACGGAGCAACGGATAGAACTAATGAATATTCAGATGTTTTATTTACAATAAGTCGTGTTAAAAATTTAAAACTTAAAAATAATTCAACATTGTTCTTACAAACTGGTTCAAACTTACTTGAACACTTCAGCAGTTTAGTAGATGTAGATGGAAATGAAATTTTAGCAAGTGTAGATATTTCTGATGATGGAACCGTTACTAAAAATGTTAATAATAGATTATATATGCTTGAAGGAAAGAATCTAAATGTTGCTACTAATGAACAAGTTACTCAATATGGTGAAGTATCTGGTATGACTTTCTTTGGTATGTATAAACTTAATGCAAGTAAAAATGCTATTACAGCTTTATATAATCCAAAATATGAACAAGGTAGTAGTGTTTCAAATAGTGATGCCTATGCATTCATGAGTGGGTCTTATGTTCTTGGTCTTCATCAAACAAATCATGATATCAAAATAAATGGGTTCTATAGTAACTTTATTCCTGAAGATAATTCGGAAGTTATAAAAGTTGATTATATAAATCCAATACCAGAAGATTCAAACTATTACATGTGGGTTATCGGAGAACAAGTTGCATCATATGAAATAACCTTAACAGCATCAAAATATTTAACCCTTGGTACTGTTGAACTTCCACTTAGAAATAATTACAATGCAAATAGTGTATTTTCAATAGTTGGTTTTAACTATGATGGGTTAGATTCATCAGTATCTTTCATAGATGAAGCAGATGTTCCAAGAATTGCAAGTAATCCCGAAGATGCTGATAAAATAATGGGCTTAAGTGTTAAAAATGGATCTGGTTTTATTACAAAAGGAACATTATCTTTCTTAACAGGAACTAATGATAATTTAAAAGGTACTAAAGATTTTGAAAGAGAAAATACAACTAGTGTTCCAAGTTTAGTATTTTATTTGTATCACTCAAAGAACTTACAAACATCTGGTAACATGGGTTCAGTAATTGTATCAATGTTAGTTACAACAAAGGTGGATGATTTAAATAGTAAAGTAGAAAGAGTAAATGTTATAATTAATTTAACCAGAGCTTTATATAATACTAATGAATATGAAGCAACTATTGCTCCATCAAAGCACTATGAAATGTTTGCAACTAGTGATGTTCGTATTACTAATAATAGTTCATTTTCAACATATTATTCATTATATATGCCCAGTGATACTACTCCATATAAAGAAGGATATCATCGTAGTTTAGTTTCAACATATCTTTTTCCTGAGGGAACAAAGATAACAATGATTGATATTGTTACAAGAACAGTTCCTGAATATTACTATCATGTTGTAACTAGAGATGATGTTATAAATGGGGAAGAAGAATATCGAAAATATAAGGAAGTCTCGTATGATTTTTCTAAATTTACTAAAATGGGAAGTACTAGTTTAGATAATTTGTATAGTGATGAGAGAACTAATAATATATATTATAATGATACAGATAAATATACTCATGAAGAATTTATATTTATTGTTGATTTTAGTGGTGCCAATATAACTGATAATCAAATAAATAAAAGTTTACTTATTGAGCTTAGAAATAAAGAAAATAGAACAGTTACATCAGTTCTTGGTGCTAGTCAATCTTCAATGTTTTATAGTGTTTATGCTGGTGTATCTGCTAAAATTGAACTTGATGCATCATTTAAATCAAAAGAATTATATCCAGGTAATATAGCATATTTAAATATTAAAACTAATTTTGTTAAACCGATATTTAATAATGTTGAAGTTGCGGATACTACTTTTGATGATGAGAAACTTGGTATTAAATTATCAATATTTGATGCCAATGGAAATATAGTTACTGGTGCATCACTACTCGGTTTATCATTTAATTTAAATGGTAAAACATATTATCCAAGAACTGATGGAACAACACGTATTAATATAGCATCTAGTGTTGCTAATGTATCTAGTGATATAAAGATTAATACTCCAGATTCATTTGCACCAGGTTCATATAAATTATTAATTGAATCTTTTGGTTCGCCGGATGGTATTTATTATGGATTGTATTCATCAGCATCAACAGAGATAGATTTTAAAGTTTTAAATAATAGTTATGGTTTATCAATTGATATGAGAGATGAAATGATGATTGTTGATAAAACAAGTGGATTTACTTTACTGGGTAATAATAGTTTGGTTTATATATTAAAACACTCATCAGTATTAGAAAATCCAAGTATTAGAGTTAGTTTATATCGAAGAAATTATGATACACCATACTCTCTTAATTATGATTTAGTAGACATAAAGGATTTTATCAATTATAATTATATTGATACAACAGTGGATAAAGAATATATTATGTTAGAAAAAGCCTTGAGTGAGAATAATATATTTATGTCTTTTAAAGATAATTTGAAATCTGGTACATATCGATTAACTTTTTCGATATATGATAATAATGAATATATAGGTAATATTTATAAGTATTTGCTTATTAAGTAAGGACGTGATAAAATGGATGTAGAAAGTGTAAAAAAGATAAGTCATAAAGAATTACTCGAAGCTATTAAAATAATTAATAGCTTCCTTGAGTATTTAGAAAATGCTTTAAATGAAGGAGAAGAATAATGATCGAAGAATTAAATCAAAAAATAGATAAAGAAAAAGAAGTCTTAGATACATTACCTAAAAATAATAAAAAAAATATTAAAGCTTATAAAGAAGAAGTATTAAATATTTATAATAATTATAAAGAGTATAAGAGTGTTTTAGATAAAGAATTAGAAAAAAGAAAGAAGAAAGTAAATAATATTAGTATTAATCTTGAATTAGAAAATAGTAAAAAGAAATTAAAAGATATCGAAGATAAATTATATTTATTTACTAACACTAATACTTCTTATGAAAAATCTAATTTAGATAAAAATATATATTATGTAAGTAAATATTATAAATATAGTTTAGATAAAGTAAATGAAGATATATTAGAAATAATTAAAACATTTTCTAGCCTTGGTATTAATTTAACAAGTAAAGATTTTTATTATAGCAAGTATTTAAAAATATATATTGATGCTCTTTTAAATAATTTAGATATTTTAGATACATTTGAAAACATTTATTGGAAATGTAGTGATATCTTAACTCATGCTGAATTAAATTTTAAGTCTTTATATTTAAAAAATAAGAATGTATTTGATAAACATTATTTAGCAAAGAAAAATAATTTACTTAAGGATACTTCATGTAAAGAGATATTTGATGATTATAAAATAAAGCGTAAAAAATTAGATAAAGATATATTTAAAGATGAAGAAACAATATATAATTTATTTAAAGATAGAGTATTAAATGTAAATGATTTTAAAATGGATACAATAAAGAAAAGTTATCAAAATATATTTAATAAAGATTATAGTGATATAGATATAGATGATGTTATAAAATATTATTATGCTTTAGGTGAATATATGGATTATTTAAATATAACATATATTATTGATGATGCTAAGAAGTTATTAAATGAAAAAAATAATTATAAGAGTAATATAAAAGCTATTCTTAAAGATATAAAAAAATATGAATCTAAGTTAGTAAAAATAAATAGGGTAATAGAAAAGTTAGATAATAAAAATAAAGATAGTGGTAAATATATAATTTTACAAAATAGTATTATAAATAAATTAAAAGAGTTATATGATAACTTAAGTAATAGTAATTTACTTGATAGGTTATATGGATTTTTAAATAATGATACAACTTATAATGAAGTAATAGAAATATATTATAATAATTATTTATATTTAGCTAGATTAA
>OIEN01001378.1_pt1 | contig 11036 bp, 3 predicted proteins | sample 1581741 | NCBI WGS metagenome assembly OIEN01 (sample SAMN01760944, study PRJEB22395) | human gut metagenome | reverse complement strand
GCGGTTATGGCGGAATTGGCAGACGCTCCGGACTTAGGATCCGGTGCCTTCGGCGTGGGGGTTCAAGTCCCTTTAGCCGCACCAGACCCTCCGCAGGCGGGATACGGTCGGAAACGGTCGTAGTTCCACGGATTGTCCGAAAAAAACGGACGGAAACGGAAAGTTTCGCGGAGGGAATCGGAATCGCTTCGTCGTTATTATTTTTTAAGAAGATGTAGAAAAATGAAACTTGCAGCATTCGTGTTTTGTCTTATCAGCACAATCGCCATGGGCTGGTGTCTTATACCGCTTGCCTGGTGCATCCCGATGACTGTCGCGGTCTATAACGCTTATAAATACAATAAGCCTTTGTCCGTAGGTTTCAAGGTTTGCACGCTTATTTTCGTAAGTCTTATCGGCGGAATCCTTCTTCTTTGCGACAGCGAAAACGGACAGACTGACAGCAATAACAACAATAACAACAATAATAACTGATTTTTACGCAACATAAACCCGCGTCGGATTTCCGTCCGACGCGAATGCGCCTTTAGCTCAGCTGGTAGAGCGGTTGACTCTTAATCAATAGGTCCAGGGTTCGAGTCCCTGAAGGCGCACCAAGTCGTACCCAATTGAACCCGTAAAACGGGTTTGGTCGGGTATTTTTTTATGTCTTTATAATTTTAATCCTTTTTTGCCTTTCATGGTTGCGGTTGTAGCATAAGTCAGCGAGATTTTTATTTTAAAATGGATTCAGTTGCATTCCCCTGTTAAGCAGGCAACTTTCTTTTTCTGATTTAGACAAATCTCTTTTCCGTTAGCAAAATTTTTTGCTCTTTATAACAATTGGATTTTTAATTTGCTTTGTTATAAAAAACAAGTACACGCCTAATCAATCACCCCAAAAGCCATATTTATTTATATAAAACACGAGTAATTTTTAATATTTTAACCGTACCAAAATCCCCTCCTGAATCTCAAATTACCGTGAAATCAATAAATAAAATTAAAGAGGATTTTTGAACGGTATAATTATCGTTCGGTGGGCAAAAAGCGTTTATTTCAAGGCGGTTTTACTAATATTGAGTTAAATTTCTGATATAAATGATTCAATAAATTCTATATATCATTTTATCTGAACTTTTCGGCAAGAGTATATAAAGTAAACAGTTAAACTAAATTGTTCTTTTAATTCTGCAAATTATCTTACGAATAAATTGACATCGAGTAATATTTATGCTATCATACCCTTGCGGGAGGGGATTTGTTTGCCCTATACTTTTCCCCTGCCGCAATACATAAAAACAGGAGGAACTACTATGCAAAAACGAGTTCTGATGACGCTTTTGCTCATCATCTCCGCCGTTCTGCTCATCTCGTGCAGTACGGTCGTTACCCCCCACCCGCAAACAAACGTTCAGGACGGGGTTTTCCGCGCGGGCTTCGTAAGGACTGACCGCAAAGCTCCGGATTTTCTGAAACAGATTTCGGAAACACTTAGCGATAATAATATAAACACGACTTTATCTGCAAACGATGAGGTTTTCGTCACCGTTAAGCTCGGAAAAGGAATTGTCGAGGACGGGTACGAAGGTTTTTCGTCGGTCGCGGATTTTTTGTTGTCCGAAAAAGGTCAAATGGTAATGCAAACCAACAAGGCTCTTCAGGACAGGGTAATCGAACAGGTTCTTTCTCTTAATCTTGCCAAAAACGAACAGCATCGCTATAACGTCCTCTTAAACGGCTTCTCTGTGAAAATTAAATACGGAGATATCGCAAAATTAGAGGCAATTTCGGGCGTTAAGCAGGTCGTTATTTCCGAACAATACGCGGTTCCTGAGGTTAAAGCTTCTGACCTTATGGACTCCTTCGCAGATACCGGAATCTTCGACAACCCTACCTCTTACGCAGGCACCGGAACGGTTATTGCAATCATCGACACCGGCGTGGACGTAACTCACTCTGCTTTTGCGAAAATGCCTTCGATTGCGTCGATGAATTTGGATTACCTTCGGACGATTCTTCCCTCAACCAATGCTGCGCAAAGGGCAAATATAACGGCTGAAGACGTTTATTACAGCGCAAAAGTTCCATTCGGCTTCAATTACGCCGACGCGAATACCGAATACAATCCGGACTACGCCGATTCGGTGTATTACGGACACGTTCACGGAACACACGTTGCGGGTATTGCCGCAGGTAACGACGAGGTTGTTCGTGGAGCGGCTTACGACGCACAGCTTGCGGTTATGAGAGTTTTCGGCAATTATTCGGGCGGAGCTTACGACTCGGATATCTACGCGGCAGTAGAAGACTGCGTAATACTCGGCGTGGACGTGGCGAATCTTTCCCTCGGAAGTCCCTGCGGACTTACAAAAATAAGGGGCGAAGGCAGAGAATTTATAACGGAAGTTCTTACTCTTGCGGAAAGAACGGGTCTTACTCTTTGCTGCGCTACGGGCAACGAAGGCACGGCTTGGTGGTACAGCGACACTCTCGATCCGTTTTCCGCAGTGGACGATCCTGACAACGGCGTGGTCGCGGCTCCGGCTTCGTACAAAGCTTCTTTAGCGGTAGGTTCGGCGAATAGTCTTACCAAGATTTACGTTGAACTTGACGGTCGTCGGATAGTCGGCAGAAACTCCGTTCCCGACAGCAATAGCCGCCGTCAGAATAACTTCTTCGAGATTCTCGGAAATAAGGATGAAGGAACGTTCGAGTACGTTCCCGTTCCTAACGCAGGAAGTCCCGAAGATTACGCAGACATCGATGTCAGAGGCAAGATTGCACTCGTAAAACGCAGCGAGATTTCCTTTGAAGAAAAGGTTAAAAACGCCGCGGAAAAGGGCGCGATAGGCGTTATTCTTTACAACAACGTCGAGGACCGCATCGAGCAGTATTATAACCAAATCTTCTTATTCGAGCAATCCGCTTTCGCAGATTAAACCGACTTCGGAGGACGAGGAAGCACCTGAATTCGTGATAGAAGACGGCGTTCTCGTCGCATATAACGGCGAAGGCGGAGAAGTTATAGTTCCGGAAGGTGTAACGGCTTTGGGCGATAACGTATTTTCAGGAAACCACCTTATAACCAAGCTTGTTCTTCCCGAAGGTCTTACGACGATAGGCTATGCGAGTATATACTTCCTGAAGAATCTTACCGAAATCGTTCTTCCGACAACTCTCGAAACCATAGGCTATTACGGACTCTGTATACTGCCAAAACTCACGAAACTGAATCTCGAGGACACAAATCTTTCCAACGTTGATTACTTTGGATTATCGTTCCTTACGAAACTCGAAAGCCTTACCCTCCCCGAAGCGGATAAGCCGCTTTATATGGTTGGTGGTATCATGGGATGTTTTAACATTAAAAAACTTACCTTCCTCGGCGACGTGGATTCAATCAGAAGCTCCGTATACATTTGCAACGAACTTACAGAGGTAGAATTCTTCGGAAAGGTTAACGGAATAGATTCGACAAGCTCTGGCGACAGTGACTGTTTCGCAGAATGCAATAAGCTCGAGCGGATCGTGTTCCACGAAGAAGTGGGAAATATAGGTATGTTTGACACTTTTGAAATTATGCCTGGCTGGACCTTTTTACAAGCGACAAGAGAATTCGTCTTCCTTCCTTCGCTTAAAGAGGTTATCTTCGAAAAGGACGTAGGAGTAATTTCCGGCTATGCTTTCTCCAACTGTCAGCAGCTTTCTGTGGTCAGATTCGGCGGAAACGTGGCGGGAATAGGTCCTTATGCTTTCGGTGTAAATCCTTTGCTCAAGGGAGGCTTTGAAATAACCGAAGACAATCAGTATCTTGTTCGCGACGAATACGGAATGGTTTACGACAAAGCAAAAACCCGAATGATAAAGCCAAAAGACTGGACTTACGAAGGTGTGTTCGTCGTTCCCGAAACGATAACGGAATTCGAACCTTACGAGTTTGCTTTACCGGAAAGTGTTCTATTTTCTTCTGACGTTTTCTACGATTTAGACGAAGAAACCGGAAGCTTCTCTATATTCGGCTTTACGGTTTCGGGGACAAATGATATGACTAAGACGGGACTTACGGGCGTTAAATTCAGCAGCGAGATAACCGAGCTTCCCGAGGGCTGTTTCTTCGGTAACGAAGACCTTGCGGAATTGGATCTGAGCAATATCGTCCGATTCGGCAAAAAATCTCTTAGCGCTACGGGTATAACGAGCCTCACCATATCCGATGACGTCGAATATGTAGGCGAGGGAGTCTGGAGGAATTGTAAGAATCTCGAAGAGCTTAACCTCAGCGATAAGCCCGAATACGAATCATTCGACGGGTTCTATCTCGGTACCGGTCTTAGGGAAATCGTGGTTCCTTCTTTCGTGGATTTGAATGCGTTAAGTCTGTTCTACGGCTGCAAAAAACTTGAAAAAGTCTCATTTGAAAAGACTCCGGAATCACTCGGCGACGGTATGTTCTATTATGCCGGAACGGATTCGGCAACCGGAGAACTTGTGGTTATGAATGTGGAAAACGTAAAATCTATTGGCAGTGTAGTCTTCTTCGGCTCGGGACTCAGATATATAGAGCTGCCCGCATTGGAAACAATAGATGGCGTTTATGCTTTCTCTTCGTGTGAAAAGCTCGAAGAAGTCGTCTACGGCGACAACCTCATAAGCTTCGGAGGAGGCTACACCTTTTACGATTGTGTTTCTCTTAAGAGATTCTATATTCCTGCAAAGACAGGAATTATAGGAATAGACGGTATCATTTTCAACTGCATCGGTCTTCAGGAGATAAACGTCAGTCCGGAGAACAGATACTATGCGTCGAGTGACGGAGTTCTCTTCGACAAAGAGTTGACGTCCATACTCAAGTATCCAGCGGCAAGTCTGAACGAAGAATTCGAAGTTCCCGAAACGGTGTCTACCCTTGGCACCCTCGTATTTGCCCATACAAAGAACCTTAAAAAAATCGTTATGCCAAGCGTCGTAGAAATAGGCGTGGCAGCGTTTACGGGATCCGGCGTTGAAATCGTTGTGGGCGAAAACCTCGCGTATGTCGACAACAATGCCTTTGCGAATTCAAATCTCCGCAAGATCGACCTTTCCAACGCGGTTGAAATTGGCGAGCTTGCGTTCGAAGGCACGAATCTTACCGAAATTACACTTAAAAAGGCCGAGTATATCGGCAACAAGGCGTTCGGAGGTATTTCCACTCTCGAAAAGGTAACCTTGGGCGGAGTCGGAGAATTCAACTTCGCAAGGGCATTTTATGACAGCAATGTTAAAGAAATCGTGCTTGATAACTGCGAAGCGTTCGCATTGGGAAACAATTGCTTCACGAACGGCACAAAAACCGTGCTTTACCGCTACATCGGAACGGACGAAAAGGTTATGATTCCCGAAGGAATAGTGAAAATTGAATCCGACGCGTTCAGAGGTAATATGAATCTCAAATCGCTCGAACTTCCGAAATCTCTTAGGTTTATAGGCGACGGAGCGTTCTACGGCTGCGGAAATCTCAAGGAAATTACCTTCAAATCCGAGAAAGCGCCGATTCTTCAGAGCTACTTCAGAGAAAATGCAAGGTATCTTTACAATCAGTTCGTAATGAATCTTGACGACACCGAAAAACCGCTTGAAATAACGGTTTATTGCAACGGAGACAAGTCATTTATGACTCCGATCTGGAAGATGTATTTCAGGAATATTGTGAAAATGAGCTGAAAAAACCAACGGATTGGCTAAAAAATTAACAAATTAGCTATCTAATTTAATCGACTCGTTGCATAGGTTGCTCTCCTTGAAAACGGTTGCCGAGCCGGCCGGAATATGCCGGCAAGGCAGCTGTCCTCGGAAAATTCCGACTGCATCGAGACACAAAAAAGATATTAAAAACAAAATAAATAACAATAAAGCAATTTTAATGGTTGCTTTGCCTCCTTAATAAACAGACGCCCGACTTCATCTGAGGTCGGGCGTCTGTTTTTGTGTGGAATGTGGAAGGATTCTCGGATAGAGAACGGTTAAAAAAAGAAAATAAATCTCTTGGCGAGAGTGATTAGCACAAGATACAATAAAATACGCTGACGGAGATTTCTTAGATCGGCGTCTATACTTTAAGGCGAATCCCTAATCGGATCCGCCTTTGTTTTGACTGAATTTGTGATTAGGAGAAATCCATATTACGGTTCCATATCAGGCATGCGGTTAAGCTCCTCAAACAGCATTCGCCACAGATATGTGTCATAACCTTCAGAATCATAACGGAAATAAAGTTTAAGTCCGGTTACTTTATCTGCCCTGTCGCGGAAATTGGCGTAATTCCACTTGCGAACGGCACTGTATTCACTGTAAAGCTGCGGAGCCCTCTTTGACCTGAATACATACGTCGAAAGGTTCTGCGTTCCGACAAAGGCTCCTACACCTATCACCTCGAGTGTAGTTGGAAGCACTACCTCATTCAGATATACGTTCCCGCTAAAGGCATAATCGGATATGATTTTCACACCTTCCGGGACAACGTACCGCGCGGCTCTCTTATCCCTGGGATAAATGAGCAGCTTTGATAAATCCTTGCTGAAAAGCACACCGTCTATCGTGGTAAAATAAGGATTATTGTCAGAAACAATGAAGTTTGAAAGCTTGGGACAGTTGGGGAACGTAGTTTTTAGTGAGAAGTTCTCGATAGTGTCAGGCAATCTGACCTCATACAGTTCCGGACAACCTGCAAATGCGTTCATTCCTATGTACGTCAAAGAATCGGGAAGCCATATAGTCCTTAAACCGCTGAAGGCAAACGCCTCCTCATCAATGTACTCAAGAACCTCGCCAAGATATATGGTGCGCAATGAGAAGCACTCGTAGAACGCCCTCAAATCTATACCCGTTATAGCCGTCCGATCGGAATGGAATGACACGTCCTCAAGAGAGATAAAGCCCTTGAAACAGTACTTAGGGATGTTGGTGATGTGTGAGGAAAGCACAACGCCTTTGAGATCGGGACGGTAATAGTCAAGGAAAAAGACCCCGACGACTGAGGTAGCGGTAGTGTTTATTCCGTCGACCGTTATGTTTACAACATGCGAATCGTTGAAACCGAAGCCGAAGTTATCCATACGAATCACGGTTTCGGGCATAATGTACACACCGTCATAATCCCAGCCAAAAGGCACTTGATAAAGATGAGTCATTTCCTTGTCGAAAAGCAGCCCGTATTCATCATTGACCACGTAAGGATTGTTTTCCGCAGCTCTGAAGCAGGAAAGTTCAGGACAATTCATAAAGGCATTTTCGTTTATTATGCCGATATTACCCTCGAACAACACCTCTTTGAGGTTTGGATTGAGGTTAAACACAGAACCGCCGATAGCGACAACATCCTGTTTGAACACAACTCTCTCAAGTAACCCGTTATCGCTGAAGGATACTCCCTGCAGATAGCTGACTTTGCCGTGGAATACAATTTCCCTGAGCTTTGTCCCACAGAAATCCACCGTTCCCATATAGCTGCCGAAAGCAGCGTTTGTAGTCCCGATGGCATTTATGTTTCCATATATATTCAGTTCTTCAAGCTCAGAAAGCCCTATGAACGAACCGGACAACCAGCCAAGATTGCAGTACATATCAATCCTTTTGACACCTGTTTTAGAGAAAGCGTATTGACCAATATAATTTACACTCTCCGGTATAACAAAATGTTCTAATCTCTTCGCCAGATAGAAGCAGTCAACCGATATCGTGTTGCACGAAAGCGGCCAGTTGATTTCCTTGACGCCCGATCTTGCAAAAGCATATTCTCCTATAAAGGTTATCGTGTCGGAGAGCTTCACCGTTTCCAGACTCTCACAGCCGTCAAAGGCATGCTTCTGAATGGTTTTTGCTTTATCGCTCCTGAAGTCAACTTGTTCAAGCTCCTTGCAATACGCAAATGCGTACTCCTCTATAACGGCTGTCTCGCCGCCTATAACAATTGAGCTTATATCGCTGCCGCGAAAGGCGTTCGCTCCTATAATAAGGACATCGTCAGGAACAATTATGTCTCGGCTGTTACCGTCATAGCGCACCAATTTGCCGTCAACCACCACAAATCCCCCCAGAATATCAATATGGATGTCCTTCCAGCCCTCGGCAGACTTGTATCCTTCGACAGCATAATCCGCAACATACAGGGTAAGACTCTTTACATGATTTTCAAAGCAGTCCGATTGCGTCGCCGGTGGATCGACAGCCCTTGAATTGACCGTTGTAAGAGACATACAGTTTGCAAAAGCACGACTTCCTACGTTTTTCAGCGTGGCGGGCAGGTCTACGCTGCCAAGCTTCGAGCCTTCAAAGGCTCTTTCTCCTATACGAGTAACGCCATAATGCACGACAAGACTTCGGACTGTGTCATTGTCCTTGAACGCATAGTCACTTACCTCTGTGAAATAAGAAGGGATATGAAGTTTTGATGTACTTCCCGTATACGCTTTAAGTACGGTGGAATCCTTTTCGTACACGAAGCCGGTGAGATCGTCAATAAAGTCTGCATATGCCTGCCACGCCTTTCTGTATTTATCTTTGCAGGTCTCCGCAACATATATTGAGAATCTCTGCGGTCCGAGAAAACGTCCGTTATCGACCTGACCAAAAGCACTCTCTCCAAGCTCCGGCGGCGTTCTGCTGAATATAGTCACGCTCTCGAGATTTGGAACGTCAAACGCCTTGCTCCGAATATTCAGCGTTGTGTAAATGGGAAGTATTACGTGAGTTATCTTTATACATTCCACGAATGCCTCGACGCCTATGGACTGAACCCTTGTTTTACCAAGGTCCACCTCTTTTATCGCGCAACCCCAGAAAGCCCTTGTATCGATAACTCTTAACGATGAGTTGAAAGTCACTTTTTCCAGACGACTACAGTGACTGAACGCCTCAGTCGGCAGCGTTGTAAGTGACGCCGGCAGCCTAACTTCAGCAATATCGGTATAGGAAAGGACACTACTGCCCATTTCAATGATTGCCGTATCCTCAAGATTGATATCTTCAAGGTCATGACAGTTGAAAAACGCGGCTTCACCGAGAGTTTTAACTGTAGAAGGCAAACTGACTTTGCGTACGTTAGGCATATTGGCAAAAGCATAGCCGTATATATTCTCTAAAACTGTCACGGATAAATCAAGCAGCTCGCTTCCTTCGAACTGGGAGAATGCACGGCTATGGATATTGACAAGCGACGCGGGCATAATAAGCTCTCGACAACCGGCAGCATAGAACGTATACTGCGGTATCGTCCTGACTCCCTCCGGTATCTCCAGTCTGTTCAGAGATGTACAGAAGGAGAACATATGTGTACTGATCCAGTTCATTGATGTATTGATTACCACAGTTGTAAGAGATTGACACTTATAGAATGCACCTCTGCCGATATGTGTCACGGAAGCCGGTATAATTACGGAGTTGTTCAGCGCAACCGCCCCATAGAACGCAGCTTCGCCGATATAGGTACACTGCGACGGAATGTTTACCGAAATAAGCGATGTACACCCTGCAAACGTAGCGACACCCAAATAGGTGCAGCTCTCCGGAATGTCGACGGTTTCTATTTCCGTCCGACCGCCAAATACGCTCTGCCCGACTCCTTCGGACAATACACCATCGGCTATGGCTCTTACTCCGTCGGGAATTACGACATATCTTGCATAACCGGTATACTCCATAAGTACTCCGTCTTCGGTCACATAGAAATCCTCCGGAGAAGAGTACTCTTTAAGATCTTCACTGTAAGGAACTGCGACCGACGTAAACGGTTTGATTTCCGGTTCGCCGCATATAAAGGAGCTGCCGCTGCCGTTATCATCGGGAAGGACGGCGTACATACCGCTTTCGACATAAACAAACCGGTTTTGTATTTCATTGTTGTCATCGGACAGAGAACCGCCGAAATCAAGAACGTATTCTACGGTCATTCGGTTGAAAGCATAGTCCTGTGCCGCAACGACAAGCTTTCCGTCGTTAAGCTTTCCGACGTAATCGGTGATATCGACACGGATTTTGTTGTCAGACGCCCGCACGAAGTCATTAACGGGATAAGCATATCTGTCCAGTATGGTATACAATATTCCATCTTCAGTTGCAGATGGCGTATAAAACTGGAGATTCATAAGATAGTGATTGTCATAAATATCGAAATTGGCATAATACCTGCCGTTTTCCTCAGTGAATTCCGCTCCGAATATCGTCGGTGCTTCCGAATCGATATAAATCTTAAACCTGTATTCATCCTTGGCATTTTCGGAGGTCTGCACATAGTCCGGAGTCGCGCTTATCTTCAACTCGAGTATCTGGTTGTTATAAACTCCAAGGCTGTATGGAGAAATGCCGAGGATATGATAGAGCGGCGTATAGGTATTGTTTACCAACCCTGCCTTCCTTGAACCTATGGCATAGGCGTAGTAGTATATATCTCCGCCGTAATAGTCGGACAACGTATACTCCAGCAAAGCCTGATTCCTAAGTGCACCGATATATACGGTATAAAGCATACTTGTTGCACTCGAATTGAGAGATATAGCCAGCTTATCGGGGTTCACCTCGGCAATTTCCCCTTCGGGCAGCTCATAAGGATACCTTCCGGGAACGATATAGTACTGATTCTGAGTATAGACTATGGGCGAGGTCGCGTAAAAGGCAGCCTCTTCTTCGTCATATATGCTGTAATCAAACATCGGGACTGCCGACCAGTCACCATAAAAGCCAATAAAAGGTACGGAAAGTTTCTGTTCGTCCGTTTCGACGTCAGACAACCTGACAAAGCCTTCCACGTACTCTCCATAAGGGAATCCGTTGTCAAGATAATCCCTGTCTGCTTGAGTAAGACGTATAGTAATGCGCAAGGACGCCGTAATGCCGGCTCCAACCCGCAAAATCCCATTATCATATACTCCGCCGCCAAGTACCGATAAAGCATAACTGTCGCTTGCCTCAAAACGGTAAGTATACCCTGAAAGAGCAACTCCGTCGGTATCGATTCTATCACAGAGAACCTCCGTACTTACCGTATAGGCAAACTCTCTGTCGCTGAAGTTGACAACATC
>OIEN01001376.1_pt1 | contig 11043 bp, 8 predicted proteins | sample 1581741 | NCBI WGS metagenome assembly OIEN01 (sample SAMN01760944, study PRJEB22395) | human gut metagenome | reverse complement strand
CAAGCGACATCGTGAGCTATACAATCTCTGACCGTCCTGTTCTATCCATGGTGATGGATATGGCGAGGCAAGCGCTGGCGGTGCTCCCCCGCGGGGCAGCACCGATTCTGCACTCGGATCAGGGTTGGCAGTACCAGCACAAGAACTACCAGAAGCTGCTTAAGGACAATGGGATCATTCAAAGCATGAGCAGAAAAGGCAACTGCCTTGATAATGCTGTGATGGAAAATTTCTTTGGGATTCTCAAGAGTGAGCTGCTCTATCTGAAAGAGTTTGACTCTATAGAGCAGTTTAAGCAAGAGCTGATCGAGTACCTTGATTACTACAACAATCGTAGAATCAAGGCAAAGCTTAAGGGCTTACCTCCTGCTGTTCACAGAAAGCAAGCCCTTGATGCCGCTTGATATCGATTTCGTGTCTAACTTTTTGGGTTCAGATCATTTCCGGTGTTCCTTTTTTGTTATATAATGTATCTGGTGAAAATCGGTCCAGACCGTAATAATAGTTTTAAGGAGCAGAAAAATGCTGAAATACAAGAGAATATCGCTTAAGCTTTCCGGCGAAGCCATGGGCGGCGCACAGGCTGTGGATTTTGACAAGGCGGAGGCTATAGCGAGACAGGTGGCGCGGCTTCACGAGCTTGGAGCAGAGATAGGCATAACCATAGGCGGCGGCAATATATGGCGTGGCCGCAGCTCCGGCGATATGGACCGCAACAGGGCGGATCAAATGGGTATGCTGGCGACTGTCATAAACTCTCTTGCCGTTCAGGACTGCCTGTTGAAGCTGGGGATCCCTGCCGTGGTGATGTCCTCAATAGATATGCCAAGAATAGCGGATAGCTATTCCTCCCGGGCTGCACATGCCGCCCTTGATGCAGGTAAGGTAGTCATATTTGCAGGCGGCAGCGGTCTGCCCTTCTTCTCTACCGATACCGCAGCTGCCCTCAAGGCCGCCGAGATAGGCGCGGACGCAATGCTCCTTGCAAAGAATGTAGACGCAATCTATTCCGACGACCCCAAAAAGAACCCGAACGCCGTAAGGTATTCGCACCTCACCTACGACGAGGTCATCGAACGTGAACTAAAGGCTACAGACCTTACTGCCATAACCCTCTGCAAGGAGCAGAACATACCTATACTTGCCTTCGCCATGGCGGACCCGGACAACGTGGTAAAAGCCGTTCAGGGCGAGAGCATAGGTACGCTGATAGACAACGTGAAGTAAGGTATAAAGCGGGCGATACTGTGAACAATCTCTAATTGGGGATTGTGCGAAACAGGCATTTCCTGTAAAATATAGCTGAGCTTTTTATAAGATAAACTTTCAGGAGGTTCAAATATGGACGCTGTCGCAACCGCAAAAGAAAAAATGACCAAAACCGTAGCCGCTTTGGAGCGTGACCTCGGAACCCTCAAGGCCGGGCGTGCGAACCCCCAGGCCCTTGACCGCATAATGGTTGACTATTACGGCTCTCAGGTGCCGATAAACCAGCTGGGCAATATATCCTCCCCCGAAGCGAGGCTGCTGGTCATCTCACCCTATGACGCCACTATGATAAAGGAAATAGAGAAGGCTATACAGAAGTCCGACCTGGGCATTAACCCCAGCAACGACGGCCGCCTCATACGTCTCGTATTCCCCGAGCTCACCGAGGAGCGCCGAAAGGAGCTTGTAAAGCTGGTGCGCAAGAAGGGCGAGGAGTCTAAGGTAGCTATACGTTCTATCCGCCGCGACGCCATCGATACCATTAAGAAGGCCAAGAAGGACGGCGATATAACTGAGGACGACCAGAAGCGCCAGGAAGAGCAGGCCCAGAAGGCTACCGATGAGTTCATAAAGAACATTGACAAGGTCATTGCTGATAAGGAAAAGGAGATAATGACGGTTTGATATCCGTACTTGGATACGAGCTTGGAAGGGCGAAAGAGCTGCTGGAAGCCGAAGGATACAGCGTGAGGTGCGTGGAGACCCGCAGCCGCAAGGGACTTAACGGCAACGAAAAACGGGTGATAAGGCAGCGTGCTGATGGCAATGCGGTTGAGCTCATATGGGCCCTGTTCAAAACAGACTGCGAATATGGGGGATAGCGGTTAGTTCCGCATCCCCTTTTGTATCGGAGGATATTTTTACACAATGGCAAAGATACAGCCTCAAAGCGTAGGCTTGGCGCCGGAACTGCCACGGCATATAGGCATAATAATGGACGGCAACGGCCGTTACGCCACGCGGCGGGGCCTGCCGAGAAAGCTTGGCCACCGGGCAGGAATGGAACGGCTGCGGGGGCTTATACGTTTTTCATCGGATATAGGTATTGAGGTGCTGTCGCTGTACGCCTTTTCCACCGAAAACTGGAAGCGGCCCAAGGAAGAGATAGGGGCGCTGTTCGATCTTTTTCTGGAATACTTTATAAGCGAACTGGACGACCTGGATAAAAACAACGTCTGCATACGCATAATGGGCGACATGTCCGCATTTCCGGAAAAAATGGGCCAGGAGACGGACGAGGCCATGTACAAAACCAGAAACAATACCGGCCTGAAGCTTAATATCGCATTGAACTACGGCAGCAGGGCAGAGGTGGTACGCGCCTGCAATACCCTTATTGAGCGCGGAAAGCCCGTAGACGAAGCTGAGCTTATGAATGCCCTGTATACCGCAGGACTGCCGGATCTTGACCTGATAATCCGTACGGCGGGAGAGCAGCGGTTATCCAACTTCATGCTGCTTCAGGCGGCATACGCTGAGCTGGTGTTCACGGACGTGACATTTCCAGAGCTTACGGACGAGAGATACGCGGACTGCATAAGGGAATACCAGCGGCGCACCAGAAGGTTCGGCGCGGTGACGGAATAAATCATAAAAAAGGAGAAGCGGCGTAATGGATAGCGGCAGGAAAACCAGAGTAATAGTAGGCGTGCTGCTGGGGTTGCTCTTCGTGGGCATAGTGGCTCTCGGCAGCATATTCCGCACCGTGGTATTTACCGTGGCGGCAGTGATAGCGGTATATGAAATGTCAAACATGATCTATAAAAAGACGGAAAAGAATATATTCGCGGCGCCCGCATACATCTTTGCGGCGCTGTGCTTCCCCGTAGCCTCATTTCCGGCGGCCCTGGCGGCGAGGATGAGCGCCGCTACTGCCATAATGCTCCTCGGGGCGCTGTGCCTGATGCTCATTGCGGCGGAGAGGGTATTCAATAAGCTGCGCACCACGGAGGAGAGCATATACTCCGCGTTCATGCTCATATACCCCATGTCGCTGTTTGGGATGCTGGCGCTGATAATGCCCGCCGACGGGCTCACCTCACCGAAAAACGTGGGTCTGCTGCTGGTATTCATATGCCCGCTTATGGGCGACATGCTGGCCTATTACATAGGCTCCTCCATGGGCAAGCGAAAGCTTTGCCCCGAGATAAGTCCTCATAAGACGGTTGAGGGAAGCTATGGAAGCTTTCTTGGCGGACTGCTGGGCGGCTTCGTATGTTTCCTGCTGCAATTCATATGGGGGCTGCGCCTGCCTATACTTCCCATGCTGCTGGTGGGTATTATCTGCGGCGGGGTAGGGCAGATAGGCGACCTGTTTGCGTCTGTCATAAAGCGCTGGGCAGGGGCAAAGGATTACGGCAATATATTCCCCGGCCACGGCGGGGTGATAGACAGGTTGGACAGTGTGCTCATGTGCGCACCGGTGGTGCTGTTTTACGTATGGCTCAGCATGCTGGGCTAAAGGAATGCAATAGATAATGAAGAATATAGCTGTTTTGGGCTGCACAGGCTCCATAGGCAGGCAGACCCTTGACGTTATCAGGGCTAATCCGGATAAATTCCGGGCGGCCGTGCTTTGCGCGGGCAGAGATGCAGACGCCATGTTTAAAGCGGCGGAGGAATTCCGCCCGGATTATATCGCCATGGCGGACGAGGCTGCGGCGGATAAGCTCAGGCAAAGCGGAATAAAGGCAAAAATAGCCGGCGGTGAACAGGCGGTGCTGGAAGCGGCGGCCTATGAGGGCGCCGACATAATAGTAAATGGCATAAGCGGCTTTTCAGGAATGAAGCCGCTGCTTGCAGCGCTGGAAGCGGGCAAAACCGTTGCCCTTGCAAACAAAGAAAGCATCGTCTGTGCTCACGACCTGGTAAATGCCGCGCTGAAAAAGGGCGGTGCCATAATACCGGTGGACAGCGAACAGAGCGCCATATTCCAGTGCATGGCGGCGGGAAACCACGGCGAGATACAAAGGCTCATACTTACGGCCTCCGGCGGTCCCTTCAGGGAATATACAAAGGAACAGCTCAAAACCGTCACGCCGGAGCAGGCAGGGCATCACCCAACCTGGAAAATGGGCAGAAAGATCACTATAGACTCCGCCTCCTTTTTCAACAAGGGCCTCGAGATAATGGAGGCGAGCTATCTTTTCGGCATACCCGGGGAAAGAATAAGCGTATTGGTACACCCGGAGTCCATAGTGCATTCCATGGTGGAATACACGGACGGATGCAATATGGCACAATTATCCAGGCCCGATATGCGGCTTGCAATACAATATGCGCTGACATACCCGGAGAGGACTCCCGGCGAGTTTGGAAGGCTTCGCCTTGAGGACATGGGCAAAATAACCTTCTATGCGCCTGATACCGATAAATTTCCGGCGATACCCATGGCGTATGAGGCGCTGCGCGAGGGTGGGGCGCTGCCCATAGTTTATAACGGCGCAAACGAGGCGGCGGTGGATATGTTCATACGGGGCAAGATACGCTTTGACGAGATAGCCGACGTGGTCGGATACGCCATGAGCGGGGCGGACAGGGGGAATATACTCTCCCTTGAGGACATAATAAAAACAGACAGGCAGGCGAGAAGGCTTGCATTTGAGAAAGGAAACGCATAAATGACGCTGTTGTCAATTGTTGGCGCGCTGCTGGTGCTTACGGTGCTGGTATTCGTACACGAACTTGGGCATTTTTACGCGGGCAAAAAGCTTGGCTTCAGAATAGACGAGTTCGCCATAGGAATGGGCCCTGTGGTGTGCAGCAAGGAGAAAAACGGTACCCGCTTCGCGATCCGGGCGCTGCCCATAGGCGGCCTATGTGCCTTTCACGTTGAGGATGAAGGTGTATCCGATCCCGAGTGCTTCAATGCGCAGCCGGTATGGAAGCGCATGATAGTGGTACTGGCCGGCCCGTTTATGAATATACTTCTGGCAGTGGTGCTGGCTGTAATAATACTTATGACCTACGGCGAGTATATGCCGATGATAAACGACTTTACCGCAGAGAACACCCCGGCGGAGGCCGCGGGCATACAGGAGGGCGACATAATAACCGCCATAGACGGCAAGGGCATAACCTACTATGCGGAATGCACGGATTACATACAGCAGGCTGATCCTGCGAGAATAGAGGTTACCGTACGACGTGACGGTATGGACGTGACGCTTACTGCCCACGACATATACGACCCCGAAAGCGGCAGCAACAGGCTGGGCATATACATCTCCCCCGAAAGGCTGCGCTACGGCCTGCTTGAGGCTGCGACAAATTCGGTACGTTACACCTGCTATATTGTAAAAGAGATGTTCAAGGTGCTGGGCGGCCTGTTTACGGGAAGCGTCACCTCCGACGACGTTGCCGGGCCGGTGGGAACCATAAGCATAATAGGTCAGGCGGTGAGGGCCGGCTTTGAGGTAGTGCTGCGCCTCGGAGTGCTTATCAGCATCAACCTCGGCATAATGAACATACTGCCCATTCCGGCGCTGGACGGGGGAAGGTTCCTGTTCATGGTGATTGAGGCGGTTCGCGGCAAGCCCATACCTCCCGAGAAGGAGGGAATGATACATATGGCGGGGCTGGTGCTGCTCTTCAGCCTTATGATACTGCTTACGGTAATGGACGTAAGAAAGCTGTTTTAGCCGCATAGCGGCAGACCGATTTGTGGGGGAAGGATGAAAAAAACAAGAAAAGTTATGGCAGGGGCGGTGCAGATAGGCGGCGGCGCCCCCGTCACCATACAGTCTATGACCAATACCGACACGGCGGACGCGATAGCCACCGCCGATCAGATATTGGCCCTTGAGGAGGCGGGCTGCGAGATAGTCCGCTCTTCCGTGTACAATGAGACATGTGCAAAGGCAATACCCGAGATAAAGAGCAGGATACACATACCACTCGTCGCGGATATACATTTTGATTGGAGGCTCGCCATAGCCGCCATGGAAAACGGCGTGGACAAGCTGCGCTTCAATCCCGGCAACATAGGCGGAGAGGAAAACGTAAAAAGGCTGGTGGATTGCGCCAAGGCCCATCATGTTCCCATGCGCATAGGGGTAAACGGCGGCTCTGCGGAAAAGGAGCTTCTCCGAAAGTACGGAGGCCCAAAGCCGGAAGCACTGGTTGAGAGCGCGCTGAAGCACGTCCGCATGCTGGAAAAACAGAGCTATTATGACATGGTCATATCTATTAAATCCTCCAACGTGCCGAATACAATTGAGGCTTACAGGCTTATGAGCAGGGAGTGCGATTACCCCCTGCATATAGGTGTTACGGAAGCTGGCGGCGGTGAAATGGCCGTGGTAAAGGCGGCGGCCGCCATGGGCGCCCTTCTTGTGGACGGCATAGGGGATACCATGCGCGTATCCATGACCGGCGACCCTGTACAGGAGGTTTACGCAGCGAAGGAGATACTGAAGGCCATGGGCCTCAGAAAAGAAGGAGTGGAAATAGTCAGCTGCCCAACCTGCGGCAGAACCTGCACCGATCTTCTCAGCGCCGCCAACAGGGTGGAGCATGAGCTTTCCAGCCTGATACCCAAGGGAAAGTACCTTAAAGTTGCCGTGATGGGCTGTATTGTAAACGGCCCCGGCGAAGCTGCGGAGGCGGATATAGGCGTGGCCTTCGGCAAGGGCGGCTGCGCCCTGTTCAAGGGCGGCAAGCTCTTCAGGACAGTTCCTCTGGAGGCCGCCGTAGACGAACTCATAACCGAGGCCAAAGCCATGATGGAATAGACTATGGAACAGAAGCTTTTGACTATATTTGAAAAATACGGCCTTGGAGACGGAGAGATAACAGATGCCGGACTGAACAAGCGTGAAAATCTGCTGACCGTTACCGTGCGGTGCGGCCATATAACCAGCGCCGAAAACATAGCCTGTCTTGAGAGGGAGCTTTGCGCCCTCATGCCGGGCTGCCGCACAAGGGTAATAATCAGGTGCGGCGGGCTTTCGGCGCTGCTGTCCGCCTGCGACGAGGATACGCTGAACATACTCAAGAAGACATGGTGCGACATACTTCCGGTATGCCGCCCCGCGATACACAGCTCCGTCTGGGATTATGAGAGCGGCACGATCAAGGTAAAGATACCCGGGCAGGTGTTCGAGCTGGTCTCGGATCCGAGGCATAGGGAAACGGTAAAATCATATTACCTCGATCGGTACGGCATAGAGACTGACATAGAGCTTACAGCGGACGATACCATGGAGCTGACGCTGCCCAAGGAAGAGGAACGGCCCGCCTGGCAGCCTAAAAAGGCTGCGGAGGCCAAGAAAAAGGCACTCACCGACAGGGCGGATGCGATATATGGCAAGCCCATAAAAAAGACCGCCATAATCCAGCAGCGCGACGTGGACGAGACTATGTGCTACGTCACAATAAAGGGCGAGATACTAACCCTGGAGACTACAAAGCAGAAAAACGGCAGGACTATACTGACATTTGCCATAAGCGACCATACAAACACGCTGCCCTGCAAGATGTTTCTCGAGGAGGGCGAGAATGGCATCGTCGATACCATAGCCGGCATACAGAAAAAGAAGGATATACTTATCGTCGCCGGAAAGTATATGATGGATCAGTGGCTCAGGCGAATGTGCGTATTCCCGCGGGACGTGGGCTGGGAGCCAAGAGCGGTGCGCACGGACAAGTCCGAGGAGAAGCGCGTAGAGCTGCATCTTCATACCAAGATGTCCAGCATGGACGGCCTGACAGACGTTAAGGAAGCCATAAAGACCGCAGCCCGCTGGGGCCATAAGGCAATAGCAATAACGGATCACGGCGTGGTACACGCCTTCCCGGATGCGGTGGCACAGGCAGACAAGCTGAAAAAGGACGGCAAGGACATAAAAATACTGCTGGGCGTCGAGGGATACCTCATGCCCGACAGCGAGCTTATAAAGCGGCCGGAGCAATACGTGGCGATAGGAGTGGTAGCATATCCCGGCGTAAAGGAGGACGACGTATTCGAGATAGCCGCGCTGCGCTTTGACGAGAGCGGCGAAAAGGAAGGCTTATCCATAATAGTCAACAGCGGCGCGGCGCTGACCGATGCCATGACCGAGGAGACAGGGCTTACACGCGAAATGATAAACGGCGGCGTGAGCCTGAAGGACGGGCTGAAGCAGCTGTATGACTTTATAGGCGATGGAGTGAAGGTGATACACGACCCGCTGGAGCTGAATAACCTCAGGCAGCACGGCCTGCGCTTTGATATGGAGCTGGACGCGCACTGCGTAAGCACCTCCATGCTGTTTCATTACCTGCACAGGGAAAGCAAACAGACGGATATGAGGACTGCGGCGGAGGCGCTGGGCGTGGAGCATTGCGGCGGCAGAGCTATGGAAAGGGCGAGGACTGCGGCAAAGATAATGAACGCCGTACTGTCCGAGATGACCGCAAAGAACATAGAAAAGCTGCCGCTCATAGACGCGGTCCCCAAGGAAAAGGGAAAGGGCCGCAGGCTCACCTACCATATAATCATAATGGCCAGGAACCACGAGGGCCTTATGAACCTTTACCGCCTCGTGTCATATGCTCACCTCGAGCACCTGCGCAAGGTGCCGCAGATACCCAGAAGCCTTCTCAATATGCACCGTGAGGGGCTGATAGTAGGCTCCGCCTGCGAGGCAGGAGAGCTGTTCCGGGCGGTGCTAAGGGGGGAGAGCGAGGAAAAGCTCATGTCCATAGCGGATATGTACGACTATCTCGAGATACAGCCCATAGGCAACAACGCCTTCCTTATGCGAAACGGCACAGTGGACACGGAGGAAGGGCTTCGCGATCTCAACCGCAGGATAGTAGCCCTGGGCGACAAGATGGGCAAGCCTGTGGTGGCCACGGGGGACGTACACTTCCTGGAGCCGGACGACGCGCTTTTCCGCAGCATAATAATGCACGCAAGAGGCTTTGACGATGCGGAGCAGCAGGCCCCCCTATACTTCAAGACCACGGATGAGATGCTGGAGGAATTCTCCTATCTGGGCGAGGAAAAGGCGAGGGAGGTAGTAATAACCAACCCCAACATGATAGCCGACAGCTGCGAGAGAATGAAGGCATTCCTGTCAGAAAAGGGCACCTATGCCCCCACGTTCCCCGGCGCAAACGACGAGCTGAGGAATATGGCGCTGAAGAAGGCTCACGAGATATACGGGGACGAATTGCCGGAGGTGGTGCAGAAGCGCCTTGATAAGGAACTGAATTCCATCATAGGCAACGGCTATTCCTCGCTGTACCTTATGGCACAGCGCCTTGTACACAAGTCAAACAGCGACGGGTATCTCGTCGGTTCCCGAGGCTCAGTAGGCTCTTCCTTCGTGGCCAACATGGCGGGCATAACCGAGGTAAACGCATTGCAGCCCCACTATGTCTGCCCCAACTGCCGGCACAGCGACTTCGACATAGACCGTACCAAGTATGCCTGCGGCGTGGACATGCCGGATAAGGACTGCCCCGTCTGCGGCGCAAAATACAAAAAGCTCGGCTACGAGATACCCTTCGAGGTGTTTCTGGGCTTCAAGGGCGACAAGACCCCGGATATAGACCTTAACTTCTCAGGGGATTATCAGCCTGTAGCGCATAAGTACGTTGAGGTGATGTTCGGGGAGGGCCACGCCTTCCGGGCCGGCACCATATCCGGCGTAAAGGACAAGATAGCCTACGGCTACGTCCGTTCCTACTGCGATGCCAACGGCATAAACGCCAGCAAGGACGAGATGGACCGCATGGTGCAGGGCTGTACAGGAGTTAAGAAGACTACCGGCCAGCATCCCGGCGGCATAGTCATAGTGCCAAAGGAAAACGATATAATGGAGTTTACCCCGGTGCAGTACCCGGCGGACCGCAGCGAGGGCGATACCATAACCACCCACTTCGACTTTCACGCCATGGACGACAGGCTGGTAAAGCTGGATATACTGGGCCACGATGATCCGACGGTGCTTAGAATGCTGAAGGATATTACCGGCTTGGATCCCCAGACAATACCCCTTGACGACCCTGAAACCATGAAGATATTCCGCACCAGCGAGCCTCTGGGCGTTACGCTGGACGAGCTGGACTGCGACGTGGGCAGCATAGCAATACCCGAGTTCGGCACCACCTTCGTGCGGCAGATGCTCAAGGACACGCGCCCCACCACAATGGAGGAATTGCTCAGGATCTCCGGACTTTCCCACGGTACCGACGTATGGCTGGGCAACGCTCAGGAGCTGGTATTGAGCGGCACCGCGACACTGTCGCAGGTAATATGCACCCGAGACGATATAATGAACTACCTTATACTCAGAGGCGGCGACCCGTCCATGTCCTTCAAAACCATGGAGAGCGTCCGCAAGGGCAGAGGCCTTACCCCTGAGATGGAGGAGCATATGCGCTCCATAGATACGCCTCAGTGGTTCATAGACTCCTGCAAAAAGATAAAGTACATGTTCCCCCGCGCCCACGCAGCGGCCTACGTCATGATGGCCTTCCGAGTGGCCTACTACAAGGTGCATATGCCCCTCGCCTTCTATTCCGTTTACTATACCGTCCGAGCGGACGCCTTTGACATAGCCCAGGCGGAGGGCGGCGCCCAGAAGGTGCTTGCCAACATAAACGCCATAAAGAAAAAAGGCAACGATGCGGATAAAAAGGAAGAAGACCTGCTGACAATACTGGAGGTGGTCTTTGAAATGAACAAGCGCGGCATAGAGCTGCTGCCTGTGGACCTGTATAAATCCAAGGCCAGCCAGTTCATAATAGAAGACGGCAAGATACGGCCGCCCTTCTCATCGGTGG
>OIEN01001374.1_pt1 | contig 11062 bp, 14 predicted proteins | sample 1581741 | NCBI WGS metagenome assembly OIEN01 (sample SAMN01760944, study PRJEB22395) | human gut metagenome | reverse complement strand
GTCCCCCCGGAGTCGCTCAAAAATAAAATATATAAAACCCCTGCGCTGGGCTACTGAATTGCTTTTTGTGTAATAAGCCATAACCAACAGTTTGGCGACTTTGTCGACCAATACAATCGGAGGTTGCGACACACAAGGTGTAAAAAAGCAAATATATTGTAGATGTGGCGAATTGAAACATAAGAGCAAACTACAATTTACTCTGCGTTTTGTGCATTGCCCCCACATTTGCATATTCCTTCAACAGTAACTGTTACTTCCTCTGGGCTTACATTTTGATTATTTGCTAAATCCCCAAGTGTTATAATGCCCACCAATTGTTCATTTTCAACAACTGGTACTCTTCTTACTTGACAATCACACATTATTTTAGATGCATCTTTTGTATCTGCTTCAGGAGTAGTTTTATAAACATTTGTTGTCATGACTTCGCTAACAGGTGTATGTTTTATGTCTTTTTCACATGCAAGTGTTCTTAATATTAAATCCCTGTCTGTTACAAGCCCTACTATATTTTTATTTGCATTACATACAGGTACACAACCTATATGCTTATTTAACATTAATTTTGCAACATCACATACAGTTGCTTCTGGTTTAACACATTCTACTTGATTACACATACATTCTCTTACTTTCATATATATTCCACCTTTCAAAAATAAATTTATATTTAGTTTTGTTTATTTTATTGGAAAATATACGAACAAAATAAGTTTTTTTATGATGCTCTACATTTTATTTTTTTATTTAAAAAGTTAGTATGCCCTAAATGGATTTCCTGGTCCCGTTGGAGGTCTTGGTGGTGGCATAGGTGGTCTTCCCGGTGGGAATGGTGGTCTGTTTGGTCTTCTATTCTTCAAAAGTTCTCTTAATATTAAAATTTTGATTAAATCTCTAAGTAAGAAATTACGTTGTCTTGTCTCTTGTCTTACTTCTGGCTCTTTTGCATTTGGATTACGCACATCTCCGTTTTTCAAAGGTGTTCTCATATTTGAAGTTTGTGTGTCTTCCGCTTCAAAATTTACATATATTTCATCTGTCATTCTATCAACTAAATCTTTTGTAATTTCTCCTGTACTATTTTGACTACATACTTTACATACCATTGGATATATTAACTTATATATTTCTGGGTAAAGTTCTCTAAATTCATCTGTTTCAGTAGTAGCATAATCAGTTGTCATCATCATTGGCATATCATAATAATAGTCGTTCCTAGGAGTATATGTATTTGCATAAATATTTCCTGTTTGATATCCTAGTACACTTCTCATATAATCTTCATAATTTTGATAATCCATGAATAAAACCTCCCTATACATATTAATATATGCATAAGGAGGTTTGATTTTTACAATTTATTTACTTCTTCTTTAAATTTCTTTCCTCTTTCTTCGAAGTTTTTAAACATATCGAAGCTGGTGCTTGCTGGTGAAAATAATACTATTTCATTAGGTTTTGCTATTTCTCTTGCTGTTTTTACCGCTTCTTCAACATTTGCCACTTTTATAATCTTTAAAGTTTTCTTTTGATTTTCCAATTCTCTTGTTACTGCATTTTTTATTTTTTCTGCAGTTTCACCCATTACAATTAAAGTATCCACATGTTCTATTATTGGTTTAGCTATTGGGTCATAATCTAAATGTTTATCTCTTCCACCTGCTATTAAAACAATTCTCTCATTATAAGAGTTTAGCCCTGCAATTGTTCTATTTGGGCTTGATGCAATAGAATCATTATACCATTTAACTCCATCTAATTCTCTTACAAATTCTAATCTATGTTCTACCCCAGTAAATTCCATTATCGCTTGCCTTTGCTCTTCGGGGCTAACTAAATCTTTAGTTGCTGCAATTGCTGCACATATATTTTCTATATTGTGAAGTCCACGTATTTTTACATCTTTTTTATTTATTACATGTCTTCGTAAATCATTATCACAAATTTTAACTGTATCTTCATCAAATATAACTCCATTTGGAAGTTTTTCTCGTCTACTAAAATATACTACTTTACCATTTGCTTGTTTTGCAAAGTCTTTAGTTATTTCATTATCATAATTTATAACTAAAATACCATTTTCATCTTGATATTTAAAAATATTAGCTTTTGAATCTATATATTCTTGATAATCTTTATGTACATTTAAATGATTTGGAGATATATTTGTAACTACTGCAATATTTGTGCTTAGCTCCATATTCATCAATTGGAAACTGCTAAGTTCTAATACAACAATATCTTCTGGTTTCATTTCAGAAATTCTAGCAAACAAAGGTGTTCCAATATTTCCACCTAAAAAACATTTATATTTTTCCTTTAATATTGCATATATTAAAGAAGTCGTTGTTGTTTTTCCGTCACTTCCAGTTATTCCAATAGTTTTACATGGTGCTAATTTTAAAACCATTTCTATTTCAGAAGTAAGTATAGCTCCTCGATTTACCTCTGCCTCGATTTCTGGTAAATCTGGTCTACAAGATGGAGACCTAAATATATAATCAAAGCCCTTCAGATTGGCTAAATAGCCTTCCCCAAGATAATACTTCAAATTGTACTTAGTAACTTTATCCCAAATATCTGTATCTATTTTTTCTTGCTCTCTATTATCAAATACGGTGATTTTAGCACCTAGACTATATAGGTATTCAATTAAAGGTTTATTACTAACACCTAAGCCAATAATTGCGACCTTTTTTCCTTTTATATTTTCATTAAATTCATTTAATTTTTTGTTAATATATTCCATAATTCCTCCAATATTATTTGTGATACTTTTTGCTTCATTTGTTCTCTTTGTTTAGGTTCAATACAAATTTGATTAATCATATATTTGTTCGCCTGCTTATCATATATACAATAATAAACTTTGTTATCTTCTTTTAAATTGTTCCCGAAGTTCCCCCGTAACACCAATTCCAAAGGATGACATAGCAAAATCCGAAACACTTTTTGCCATTTCTTTTGCAGTTTCTTTGCTATATACAGTATATTTATCTAAAGTATTTTTAGTTACTCCGAACTTTATCTTATATTCATTAGAATAAGTAACAAGGCTCACTTTTAAAACATTAGATGCGCCGCTAACATTCGTAATCTCATTTGCCAAGTAGCCTCCTGTGCAAGACTCCATAAAACTAATGGTCATATTTTTTTCATTTAAGAATTTTACAATATTTTCATTTAAACTTTCCATGTCACATATTATAACGCAAAAATTTGAAATTAACAACTAATTTTTAAATTTGGAAATAATTTTAGATTTTAATTTTATAAAAGATTTAAAAAATTTTCTAATTCAATGTCTGCCTGTTCTAAGATGCTTTTTAGAGTTCCTTTAGCAATTTCATTATGCATTGGAACAATACACACAAATCCTGTTTCTAGATTTTTAAATTTAGCATGACTACCTTTTTGAGGTATTTTATAAAAGCCCAATAAATTTAAAACTTTTATTATATCTTTAGGTGGCAATACCGGGTATTTTGAACTCATAGTGCCACCTCCAGTGTTGTAATAAAAATCTCTTTTGGAATAATTGGTTCTTCATTTTCATTATATAGCTCAATAGCTTCCTTTAAATTATTTAAGGCTTCTTCTATACTTTTTCCTTGTGATGCCACATTATTGTCTAAACATTTAGCTACATACCAGTTTTCTTCTTTCTGAATTATTACATTATATTTAATGCTCATTTTACACACTCCTTTCAAAAAGGCATTATATCAAAATAAAATTAAATTGACAATAATATCTAATTTAATTTTAAATTAAAATTTTTTTCTCATAAGCAATTTTCAAGAATAATATATGTAATTTTGAAAATAATATTTATAGAAATATTTTTGGAGGTGCTTTTTAATGAGTAAAAAAGAAAATAAAAAGAATAATCAAAATAAACAAAATAGAAATAATGAAAACCAAAATAACAACCAAAGAAACGAAAACAATAATTGCAGATAATTTTTTATATGGATGTAAATGTTGCATCCATATTGCATTTGAGGGTCACCGTGAACGGTGACCCCTACATATTTTCCTTTGATTTTTCATATTTTATATATTCTATATTACTTTTTCGGCTTCTTTCCACCATTTTATTATAGATTTGGTTTCTTAGATCTTGCTTTTGTTCAGCCTTAGTTAAATTCTTATCTGGAAAAAATGGTCCATCTATATATGTTACAATTTTTATTTTATCATTATTTTTTCCATAACTTTGATATGTATTTGTCATACAGAATGCTGGTGTATTTAAATCTATTGGATATTTAAATGACACTGCTTTAAATGGTCTTATTTTTGTATAATATGGCCAAATATGGGCTTCTGGATATATTGTAATTGAGTGCTTCTTCCCAATATGATTTTCTATTGTTTCTAAGAAATTTTTCATAGCTTTTTTATTTGCAGGAATTGGTAAAGCACCTAATAGCTGTACAATATTTCCTAAAAATTTCATAGACACGTTTTCAGGGTTTACTATAAAAAAGTTTCTTTTAGGATATATTGGCAAACTTGGTATAAAAGTATCTGCAAAGGCTTGAGTATGATTTACATATACGAAATAAGCCTCATGTTTATATGGTTTTAATTTTTCTTTTCCTACATATTTAATTCTAAATTTTATTTTAGAATATAATATTTTAATAGGCATACTTAAGACATTTTGCATGCAAAATGAAGCAAAGTCCCATAGTTTATGATGAGTATACTTATAGTTTTCATCTATTAATCTTGGGACTATTTTTGCTTTAGAAAATTCATCATTTAGTTCGTCGTTATAGTAGATTGTTTCCTTTGGTTTCATACTTTTAAATCCTTTTTAGTGGTATATTCTAATGGTATTTTATAAAAATCTTCATATACATTTTTCCAAACTTCAAAATTCTTTTTCTTCATTATTTCTGTATTTTCTTTAACTGATAATTTGTTGTCTGGATATATTGGTTCTTCTATATTTATAATGTATTGCTGTACTGGGAATCCGTCTTCTCCTATTATATCAGTATCTTCCATTGTTATAAATATTGGAATAATTGGCACATTATTTCTTGAAGCCAATCTAAATGCTCCATTTTTTAATGGCTTTGGTTTTTTATAATTCCACCATAAGCTTTGCTCTGGATATATTAATATGAAATCTCCTCTTTTTAAAATTGTATCAACTGCTTTAACAAATTCTGTCATAGTTTTTGTATTTGAACTTAATGGTAAAGTATCACAATTTCTAAAGAAGAAACCATATAATCCTGGGAAATTAGTATAATTCCCCTCTCTTATTACTTTATATAATTTTTTATTTTTCGATTGACCAGATATTCTAAATACTTCTTCAATCGAAAATGAATCAAATGGATTAAAATGATTACATGTAATCATTGCTCCTGTTTGAACGTTTTGTAAAATTTCAATTCCCTTAATTTCTTTTATAATTAGTTTATTATTTTCAAGTAAGCGATCTAAAAATTTTTCTCCAAGTTTATTTGCAAATTTAGCTTTTAATTTGCTTCTCCAATTCTTTTTTAAATAATCTACATTTTCTGGAGTTAAAATAATTGTAGGTGGGTCATCTTCTGCATCAACATCAAAATGTCCTTCTTGTTCTAATCTTTCAATTTTCTCTAGTATCTCTAATCTTTCCTTTGATTTTTCTACTTCTTGTTCTTCCATTTTTCATCCCCTATTTTCTTCTATCGTCTCCAACACAGTCAGATTCTTTTTGAGCAAGTTCGCGAAGTTTCTTATCTTTTTCCCTATCATTAAATTTTTCTTCATCACTATAGTTGTCTTTTATTTTTAGTATTTCATCAAAATATTCTGTTTTTTGTGCATATTTCCAAAAATACTCTTTATATAAAATATCCTCAAAATGCCATGGCTTAAATGCTAAATTGTAATGAATTAATTTTAAATCCTTTTCATCTACTTCTATATTAGAAATTGGCATCCTATTCCAATTTTTATCAATTATTTTTACTCTACCTTTACAAAGTCTATTTAAATAATCTTGGTCTTGAGCTACAGAAAATTTAATTGTTCCCAATGTATACAAAAATTTTTCTTGGAAATCATATTTTCTAAGTTCATCTAAATTCATTAAAAGAACTCCTGCATTAAAATAATTTCTATAATCTGCTACACCAACTACTTTTTCTACATATTCTTGGAATACTTCAATTGTTTGTATAACATCATCTGGAGCTCCTCCTACTAAGTTGTCGCCTAAGTCTATATTAAATAAGTTTGCTACATCTTTTAAAAGTACAATATCACTATCTAAATATAGTGCTTTATTGTATTGAGGATATAAATTTGGTATAAATAGTCTAAAGTATGTTGTTTTTGAATAATAATCACGTGTATATAATTTATCCTTAATTTCCTCAATATAATAATTTAAGTCTACAAATTCTATATTTATATTTTCTCTTTCATATTTTTTAATTTTTTCTTTGTTTTCTTCACTTATATTTGTATATAAAATTTTAAGCAAATAATAATATTTATCAGATGAATTTTCTACTAATGATTGTAATGTTACTGCTAAAAATGGCATATATCCATCATCAACTGCAAAAAATATTGGTAACACTTCCTTGTTTTGTTCCATTTACATTCCTACTTTCTTTTTATTATAAAATTTTTCTTTTAGTTTTACATATTCATTTAAGTCATCATCAAAATAATAACATTTTAAAGCCTTATGTACTTGTTCTATATGCCATTGTTTGTAGTTTTCTGTATGTGGATATGGTAAAAACATAAGCCTTTTACAAAAATGACAAATAACAGTATCTTTTTTGTTAAATTTTGATTGTTCATTAAAAATTCTAGGAAGTAGTTTTTTCTTTGTTGTTGACCAGAAAATTGCATCTTGGTCTGCAAATAACATTTTTTTGGTTTTTATTAGATTCCTTGCTTTTTCTAAGAGTTTTGTTTCTCTTATTTTATTCATATTAAGTAAAAGCATGCCAGCATTTATATAGTCTGGTCTTATAACCCAACAGCCATATTTTTCTTTTACTGCTGCATATTCGTAATCAGTTATATCAATATTATATAGTTTTGAAATATCTCCGCCTGCCATCATATCAATATCTAAATATAGTAGTTTGTCTGGCATTTCTGGAACTAAATCCGCTAATAATCTGAGCAAAGTATATGGTGTGCAATATGCATTTTCATTAGCACAGTTCATAAATTCTTGTTCATATAAGTTTGTTACGTCAACTTTAGTTACTTGATTTGCTGGATTTTTTGACTTCACTACCTCATTTAAAAACTCAACTTGTTCATCGCGAATTGCTGTATATTCTGGTTTTAACCTTGTCAAATCCATGGTAAAGATGTAGCAATTTATTGGTTCTTTTGTTCTATTTGTTATAGATAAAGCCAGAGTAAGTGCTCCGTCAAAAACCTTTTCATTTCCACATAATAATAAATTTATCATCTTTTTACTTCCTATTATCTTTTTAGTTTACTTGAATATTTTATCGTAAAATAGAAAATTTTGCAAGTGATTTATGAATATTGTTTTTATGTCAACAGTGTTTTGAATAGTTAAACATTAAAAATAGTATATTTTAAGGATTATAAAAAAGAGGCTCGTATCACACGAGCCTCTTTCTTCTATTTTATCCATTTACATATTCATTTAATTTTTTTACTTTGAAGTTTAGTTCTCCAAATTTTTCTGTTGTTACATAACCAGGCAAAGCATTTATTGTGTCTGGTATTCTGTTTACTACTGTTGCACATGTTAGTTCTACTGTTGCTGGCTTGTCCACAGTTATAGTTGTTGTTGGTTCTCCTTCTACTGTCCATACGTTTCTGTCAAATTCTTCTGGTGCATATACTTTACCAACACATTCTGTTTCTACAACTATTCCTTCTTCAGTTTCAGTTGTAACAACTGCACTCATACCTGTTGCATCTCCTGCTTTTACTGTCATGTTTAATGTTGATGAGAAAATATCCTCTTTATATGTTTGTGGCACACATTTTTGAGTTTGTGATTTTATTGTAAGTCCTAATTTTGAGCATAACCAACCATTTACATTCCACATATATGATGGCATAAATTGTCCAGCATCAATTAATTTTTGTCTTTCTTCTGCTGATATATTATCTGCTGATGCAATTTTACTTTCGAATTCTTGTAAAGATAAACCTGCCCCATGTGCCTCTGCTAAAGCTATACCATATTCTTCTACATTATAGCTTGAGCTACCTTTTATTCTTGTAATTTTTTGAGTAGAACCTGCTATACTTGTAACTAGTTGTCCCCAATATATATCTTGGTATCCGCTTCCAGTTATTGTACAATTATTTTGTTTTGCTAATTCATCTATTTTCTTTACTAAATTAGGATTAGAATTCATTGGGAAAAATGCTTCTTCACAAGTTGTTATTGCATTTATTCCTAATCTTGCACAAAGCATAAGTGGTTCTTCAAGTTCTCCAATTAAGCTTCTTGTTGTAACAACACAAATATCTGGTTTTGTTTGTTGCAACATTTCTTCTGCATTTTTTGCATCTGTAACAACTACACCTAGATTATCTCTTCCTAAAATCTTGCCAATATCCTTTCCTACAACATTAGGGTTTATATCAATAGCACCAACTATTTCTACCCCTTTTTCTAGCATATATCTCATTGTATATATGCTCATTTTGCCTACACCATATTGCACTGCTTTAATTTTTCTGTCCATAAAAAAACCTCCTTTAAAAATTAAATCTTTTATATTATTTCCTTAAATTAGAAAAATAACCTATATTTTATATTCAATTAATAGCTTCTTCTATAGCATTTGCTAAGCATTGCATACTTAATAAACATTCTTCTAATGTATTACCTGTTGCTCCTACCTCAATTATAGATGCTCCTATTGCTATGTGTTGATTATATCTTGAATTCCTTACTATCATTGGTCTAAATAATCCTGGGTATAGTGAATTGGCTGTTTCTTGTACTTTTATTGCGGTTTTTAAATTTTGCGGCCAATTTGGATGTTCTAAGCCTCCTCCATTTGTACCAATTACAAACATTAATTGAGCTGCCCTCTCACCATTTACTTTAACAGTTGGTCCATAAGAAGAGCCATCACCTACTGCATCTCTATGTAAATCTATAACAAGCCCAACATCTTTCTCCTCATTTAGAATACCTTGAGCAGTAGTATATGAGCGGTCATATGAACCTGAATATGAAGGATAATCATGGCAAGTAGTATTGTGTATTACAGTAAAACCTTTTTGTTCCAAATATTTTGTAAGTTCATCCCCCACTCTTACCATATTATAACTATTATCCGTTGTTCTGTAATTTCCTGTCATTGTATAGTTATATTTTTCACTAGGAGTATAACTTTCACATGTGTGAGTATGATAAATCAAGATTTTCTTCGTACTTGTTAGCATTGAGTCATTGGTATTACAAATATCTTCTGTAAGTTCACAATTGCTTTGGTTTCTAATTTTTACAGTTCCATATGTCATATTGTAATTTTCTGCTAGATTTCTTTCAGAAACACTTTCTGTTGTTGCTTCCTTAGAAATTATAACTGTATTTTCATCATTGGTTTGTTCTGTAGTATTTGGTTCTGTAATTTCAATATTGGGTTTGTCTGTATTTGTGGCTACAATTAAAGGGCAAAAACTTTCTAAAACGCCAACATAATTTGGTTCATAATTTTTTTCATTACCAGTATTGAATAAACTAGTATACAAAACACTACATTTATCAAAAGTTAAAACTTTTTGTAAAGCACTTACATTTGTCAATAAAATCTTTACAAGCATTGCTAAAAAAACTGTGAAAATTATTAGTTTTACAAAACCTTTTGAAATTCTTTTTAAATTAATTACTGCAACATTCATATATTACCTCTTACATTTTAATATTATTCAATGTAAGGCGAAATATTATTAAATTTAAATTCTAATTATTTTTCAATTTCAATGTTTGTTATATTAATTTTAGTAATTTGTTTTTGGGCTGTATTTTCTTTTAATGTAATAATATAATTGCTCTTTTCTTCTTGCTTTTTTAATTTTGCTTCTCTTAGGTCAATTAACACTTTGCTTGAATAATCCATTCCTATTGGTAATGTTTGGTTTCTATTATTAAAGAATATTATATTACTAAAAGCAATTAAACTAGTTCCTTGTTTTATATTTAGCTTGTATAAATTTACTTCTTTACCCTCTTCAATTAATTTTTTCGGTACAATCTCAAAAGTTGCTAATTCTTTCTTAGGATTTGTTAAACTATACACAGGTAAACTTACATTTGTTGTACTCTTTTTCAAAGCACTTTCTATATTTTTTATAACTTTTTTTAAAGTTTTAGTATAATCTTCATCTGTTGTTTCTTCATTAAGTTTAAGATATTTCTCTGGCTTTCTTTTTGTTTCTCTATGGTTTAAATGTTTTTCTTCTATCTCAAGCAAATCTTTCTTCAGTTCTTTATGTTTTACTGGCTTATCTTTTAAGATTAAATTAATGTCTTTTAATATAGCTGTTGCTGTAACTAAAATACTTTCTTGTTCTTCTTCATTTAGTAGTTTTCTTGCAGATACATCAATCTGTTTTCCAAACTCTTCTAAATCTTCTTTTAAATTAAATGTTTTTTCTATTTTAGTTTTGCTTCCTACTTTTACAATTCCCTCTGTCAATTGATTTTTCTCATCTTTATTCGTGAACTTCCAAAATTCAAAGATGCTCTTTTTATGAGATTCTATTTCTTGAATATAAAGGCTTGCATTTTCTATTTTCTTTTTTAATATTTCAATTTTTATATTTAAATTTTGAATATCTAGTCTTGTTGTTGTAGCTAAAATAGTTTTACCCTTTAGTTCTTTACAAATATATATTAAATCTTTTATATCTTCATAATAAGTATGCCTTATGTTTCCTTTATCTTCTACATTATAAAACTCGTCTATTACATTTTCATCAATTATTTCCTTTTTCTTTTTGCTATACTTAAAGAAATATTTTACTCTTCCAAAAAATGTTTTTTTACATTCCAGAAACGTAGAAATTTGTTTTT
>OIEN01001371.1_pt1 | contig 11075 bp, 8 predicted proteins | sample 1581741 | NCBI WGS metagenome assembly OIEN01 (sample SAMN01760944, study PRJEB22395) | human gut metagenome | reverse complement strand
AACTCTTTACAAGATAACTTTTAGAACTTTCAAAAGGAGGAAAGCAAATGAACGAGATTAAAACATCGTGTGCGCCTGCTGACAGCAGGAATCTGACTTGGGACGGTATGAACTGGTCTAAGTGTGAAACCTATGTCCGAAAGCTACAAGCGCGTATTGTAAAGGCTCAGAAAGAAGGCAGACATAACAAGGTGAAAACCTTACAGTGGATGCTTACTCACTCTTTTTACGCCAAGGCATTGGCAGTAAAGAGGGTTACTTCCAACAAAGGGAAGAATACGTCTGGAGTAGATAAACAGCTTTGGGACTCTCCCAAGCGCAAGTACAAAGCAATCGGTGAACTTAGACGTCGTGGCTACCATCCACAGCCGCTCCGTAGGGTTCACATCAAGAAAAAGAACGGTAAACTCCGACCGTTGGGAATACCGACCATGAAAGACAGGGCGATGCAAGCATTATATCTCATGGCATTGGAACCGATAGCCGAAACGACAGGCGACCGTTTTTCTTACGGCTTCCGAAAGAAGCGCAGGACAATGGACGCAATTCGTCAGATTGATACGGTTCTAAATCGCCAGCATTCCCCCGAATGGATTTTGGAGGGAGATATTAAGGGTTGCTTCGACCACATCAGTCACGACTGGCTTATTGAAAATATCCCTATGGATAAAACAATACTCAGAAAATGGCTGAAATGTGGAGCTGTATTCAATGGTAAACTGTTCCCGACAGAAGAGGGTACACCACAAGGAGGTATCATATCACCGACACTTGCAAATATGGCACTTGACGGACTTCAACCACTCTTGGCTGAAAGATTCAAAAGACGTTTCATCAACTATAAGACATTCCACTACAAAGTGAATCTTATCAGGTATGCGGACGACTTTATAATCACAGGTCGAGATAAGGAATTATTGGAAAACGAGGTCAAACCAATGGTGATAGAATTTCTCAAAGAAAGGGGTCTTACCTTATCCGAAGAGAAAACTACCATTACGAACATATACGATGGATTTGATTTCTTAGGTTTCAATGTAAGGAAGTTCGGCAAAAGGCTGTACACATCTCCGTCCAAAGATGCACAGAAACGCTTTAGGGCAAAAATCAGTGACATCGTTAAAGGACATAAAATGTGTAAGCAGGAATCGCTGATACGAATGCTCAATCCTGTGATAACAGGTTGGGGAAACTATTACCGATATGGTGCATCAACCAATGCTTTTCACGGTTGCGACAATCACATTTACAACCTCACAAAGAAATGGGCTTTACGTCGCCACCCAAAGAAACGCAAGTCTTGGGTTGCAGATAAGTATTGGCATGAAATTCGGGGGCGTAAATGGACGTTTGCATGGAAATATGAAACAAAAAGCAAGAAAGTGAACTACCTGACCCTTAAAAGGTTGTCGGATATACATTATACTCCGTACAAGCAAGTCAAGGGGGAGGCAAACCCTTTCGACCCGGAATATGATGATTATTTCTTTCAGCGAAAGGAGCAACAAATGCTGGAATCTCTCAAAGGACGTAAGTCACTCTTATATTTATGGAACAAGCAGAAGCGGACTTGTCCGTTATGCGGCAAGGAGATAGATTGTACAAAAGCATGGAACGTCAATGAAATATCTGTTGGTGGTTCAATTGTACGGCAACTTGTCCATAACAACTGCTACAAGCGAAATAAACGAAACTGTTGAAAGTATGAGCCGATTTCTAACAACAAATAGAAATATTGAGTTGCTTGAGCCGTATGAGGGGAAACTCTCACGTACGGTTCTTAGGGGAGAAGGGGGCAGTAATGCCCTTGACTTACCCGATGATATGTACGGGGACAGTGAGAATATTGACAGTGACGAGATGGAGAAACTTCGTGAACAATATAAAGAACTTATCAGTGCTATGATTAAGGATAGGGACAAGCTAGCCGAACAATTTGGATGGTCAAAGTTCCAGCAGGAGGCTACATCCAAAGGGTTTGAAACCATGTCTCAAGATACAGGCGAAGAACTGAACGGCAGATTCACGGCAATGTATGAATCCGATTTGAGAAGAGAGGCCATACAATCTTCACAGTTGGAAATTTTGCGTGAAATAGCAGAATCCGGTGGAATACAAATTACAGGGAAAAGCATAACAGACCTTAGGGGGAATATTAGTGATTTGTATCCTGGAATTGAAAGCCTTCGAAACATAGCCGATGAGACTCGTACAATATTGGCAAACTCCTATTTGGAACTGCAACAAATCAGGGAGAATACGGGAGAGATTATTGAGCCAATCAAGAAAATACAGAAAGATATTGCAGAAGTGAAACTGAACACATCAAGATTATGACAGGAAATTTATTTATCAACGGGAAAGATGCATTCTCAACTTGGGGCGTCCGCATGGGTGACGGTTTCCTTGATGCCATCGACGGGTTCAACCAGATGAAAGAATACATCGAGAACGAAAGCAGACTGGAACATGGGAAACGGGTTATCACAGATAATGTAAAAGTGGATTCACGAGAAATCACCCTCCAATTTACTATTGAAGGAAACTCTGAGAGCGACTACCGGACAAAGAAAAAAGCATTTCAGACTGAACTGGAGAAAGGTCCTGTGAACATCAAAGTCCCAGCTCTCGGAAGTGAGGTTTATAAGCTAGTTTACCTTGGGAAAAGCATTTCTTATGGTATGAGTTTAGATAGATGTTTTGGTAAGGTATCGAGTAAATTCGAGGAGCCAAATCCTACTGAAAGAAGCGAATAACAAACCTTTTCCCTATTGTTTCAAATGGGAGCCCTGATTATTCGGGCTTCCATTTTCTATTTCTGAACTTTGGGGATATGATTGAAATCAAAGACATATCCGGGCAAGTAAGATTTTTCACCCCTATCAATAAAGGGGCCAAGGGAAAGTTTACCCTGATGAAGGAGGACTACATTATCCTCTGCTTTTCTACGCCTGAACCAATCCGTTTCTGTATAGGTGATTATACAGACCTCGCAGGAGTACTTGACGATTCATTAGGAGGACGATTATCCAAAGTATACGAAGTCACTGACACGCAGAGCCCAGTTCCGAATATCTCCACAGGTGGATATGATTATCAGCTTAAGATGGAAGCGTATTACATGAAGTGGAAAAACAAGATATTCAAATACATTCCTGAAGGACACGGGCAGGAAGCGGGATGGTCGTTGACAGCTTCGCTATCTGTACACATGGGCATTTTCCTAAGAAACCTCAAGGAACTTGGATATACATTCAGGGGAACTGATTTCACATTTGCAGTAGATGATACTGTTCCCGACAAAGCAGTAGCACTCACCTACTCGAATACAAACATGCTCGATGCACTTACCATGATGGCCGAAGCACTGGAATGTGAGTGGTGGGTGACAGAGAACGTTATCCGCTTCGGAAGATGCGAGTTCGGTGATGCTGTGAAGATAGAACTGTATAAGGAAGCATCCGACATGCAAAGGAGTGAAAGTTCCGGTACATTTGCAACAAGGCTATATGTATTCGGAGGAGAAAGGAATATTCCTGTGAATTATCGCCCTGTAAACGAACAGGTGGTCGTGAACGGCGTGGTACAAAGGAGGCTGATGCTTCCTGAAGGAGTGCCGTATCTTGATGCGTATCCTGGGATGAGTCAGGAGGAAGCAATTGAAGAGGTTCTTATAATAGACGACATCTACCCTAAAAGAATAGGAACGATTTCTGAAGTTACATCCTATAATAGTACGGTCGAGAATGAAGATGGAAGTATGTCGGAGGCCACTTTCTACCGTTATCGGGATACAGAACTTGAGTTCTCGAAGGAATACATTATAGAAGGCCAAACACTGCATGTAATCTTTGAAAGTGGACTTATGAATGGTATGGACTTTGAAGTAATATTCAATCCTAACGGTGATGATCCATATCAATGGGAGATAATACGAAACGAAGATTACGGACGACCTCTGCCAGATGACATAATTAAGCCTCAGGACGGTGATAAATATGTCCTATACGGATATGATACTTCTTTCGTATCAGACAAGTTAATGCCAGAAGCCGAACAAGAGCTGATGCAGGAAGGACAAAAGCGGCTTGACAAGATGATGGTTGATGACAGTACATTCACAGTACCGCTATATTCAACCTGGGTTTATGAGGATAAGGTTAACCGTACATTTGATGTTGGCCAGCGGATAAACCTCATAAACGAAGGATTCTTTGTGGATGGTAGGGTTTCTCGTGTAATCGGCTGGGAGTTTAACCTTGACATCCCTTGGGACACGCCCACATACACGATAGGAGAAAGTGCTGCATATTCACGCATCGGGTCATTGGAAGAAAGTGTAGGAACGCTGACATACAAGGGGCAAACGTTCACTGGAAGCGGAAGCTCAATATATGTTATAAGAACAAATGATTCCACACCAGCCAGTGACAGCAATGTATTCTCCGCATTGAAATCTATTGCGACATTTTTAAGGAAGGATAAGACCGATTCGACAACTTTCCTCCAACGTTTCCTGGGAGGTGCAGACTTCGGGCAGTTCACAACAGGCATGGTTGGTGGTTCTGGGGCACGAATAGACCAATATGGAGACGGTGAAATGCATTCGTTGAAACTACGTGACTCGTTGACTGTACCACAGATAACCTTTAACTGCATCGATGTGATTTCCGGCGACAAGGCAAACAGCTTTGCCTATGGCACAATCAAGTCCGTAGATACGGAACAAATGATAGCAGAGTTGGAACTGCTGGAAGGCCAGTGGGGAACTCCACATGTGAATGACTTTTGCCGTGGTACGTTTCACAACATTATAGGAGAAAATGCGACAGAGGACAAAGAAGATGCCAACGGGTTCTGGTCGTATTCCGGTTTCTCTACATCCTATTTCATGCCGATTGAGATCCTTGAAAATGTAGCCGGAACTTACCGGTTTAGGTACTCACTACAACAGGGAACATCCGTTCACCCTATTCAAGGTATGAATTTCTTTGCATATGGAAACCCGACAGACAAAACCAGACAATCAATTACCTACGAGACACGATACTATACACGGAGACTGAAGGATGTGACTACCTGGGCCATCAACCCTACGAAGAATATATCCATGCAGGACGGACTTCTAGACGGACTTGTCATCGGAGGTATGGAAATGAGCGGTTATGGTACCTACAGCGAAAACAACTATTTTACCGGAGTGCAGATACAGTTTACCCCGGAACAGGAAGAAAATCTTCGTGGCGAATCGGCATACGGAGTGGTCCTGTCGGAATATTCCGGTATAGTGACACTGGACGAAAATGGGAATGTAATTACAGGATTCTTGGAACTAAGCGACGTGTACTCTGGGGAAAGTGACGTATATTCCGGGGAAAGCGATGTTGTCGTTTCGAATTATAGACTAAAGACCCGTATACAGGCATTCAGAGGTAAAGAGGAACTGTACTACAGTGAAACGTTCGGGAACGGAAAATTCCTGGTCGATGTAGAAACACACGGATGCACCTGCGTGCAACAGGATGGTGTGGTATATATAACAGGAGTGACTGACACGAACTATGCATACGTAGACATCGTTGTAAACTGCGAAGGGAATGCGGAATTCAGGCAGACCTATACGCTTACGTTCGTCAAAGACGGTATCACCCCGGTACTGATAGATCTGGATAACGAGATGGGTGTCCTGACTGTAGATTCATCTGGGAACGTTACCGGAGGACTGCCATTCTCTACGACCGTCCGTGCCTATTCCGGCAATGATGAAATAGCTGTGGAAGGTGTGACGCTGGACGTTCCCGAGGGTGTGACAGCAACCTCATCCGGGAATGTGGTGACCGTACAATCAGTATCAGTATCTACCACAGACCGTATTCAGATCAGTGTGAACGCCACATACCGATATAAGGATACGCTTTACATAAAGTCTGCAACGCTGATACTGGCGAAGTTCAGCGGAGGAGAGGATGCCGTGATATACGACCTGTTCCCATCCGTACAATGTATAAAGATAGAAAAGGATGGTAGCTTATCGACGGCCTACATATCCTGTCACATCAAAAAGGTGGCTGGCCAAAATGCTTCGTTTCTCCAGACACTTCCGGAAGGATTGACGATGAAATTCAGTATTGACGGAGGCGTTGAGACGGTTTACGAGTACCGTTCCAATATCTCTTGCTCCAATATTAAGGATTCAATCAGGTTCTATCTGTATCAAGGTGAGCAGATGCTTGATGCTGAAACGGTTTTCGTACTTTCGGACGGACAGGATGGAGATCCAGGAAAACCTGGAGATGACGGTAGTCCCGGGGTATCCGGGTGTTCAATAAGGGTATCAGAATGGGTTGTTGGAAAAGAATACCGAAATGATACTGGATTGGAAGACGTGCCTATACGATTCCTAGACATTGCACTTGTTCAAAATAATACGCTTGATACTGGGTGGGAAGCCTATATTTGCAAAAAGACACATATTTCTTCTACAACGATTACATACAGGGATACTACATACTGGGAACAAACGAGCCAGAATGTTGCTTCGTTATTCCTTTCGTTCCTACTTGCGAAAAATGCAAAGATTAAGTTCTTGCAAAGTAACGAACTCGTAATATACGACAGCGATGGAAATCCTACTACAGTATTATCAGGTACACTTGAAGGCGATAAGACAAGATTAGCTATAGGCAGCACAGATTTAGATAATGCTCCTTTCAGGGTAAACGAGAAGGGCGAAACATGGCAGACAAATGCACATATCAAAGGAGAAGTTAATGCAACAAGCGGAACTTTTGAAAATGTTACTGTCGCTAGTATTGCCAGCAAAAATGGTACTTTCAATATTGATAAGGATGGAAATACATCTGTTAAAGACTTAACTGCGACAGGCGGAACATTTAAAGAAGGAACATTTGAAAACATTACTCTCAAGAAATCAATAAATACTCCTAACGATAAATTGTATATTGATGCTGAAGGTAATGTAAAAATTAAAGATCTTTCAGCAGAAGGTGGTTCATTTAATCGTGCTGATCTAACACAGGTTAGAATTGATGGTAACATTATTATTCATAATAATGGTAATCCAATTTTTACAATAAATGATTTTGATGGTTATATAGACATCCAAGTTCTCGGTGCGGCAACAGGATCTAAATCTTCGGCTTTGATTTATACTGACAGATATTATAAGCTTCCTCCATTAAATGGATATCTGAAAACGCTGAGTTTAGATGATACGCTTATTGTAGCAGATGATGGTTTATTTGTAATATCGATAAATGGAAGTTTGTATAAATTCGGCGGCGCAGAAACAATTTCAGGATTTTCAGAATGGTTAGACTCTATTTGATATGGAAAAATTATTAGATATAAAGGATTTTCAGCCTTACTCTAGCGTTTCAGACAATGATAGGGTTTTGATGTCGAAGGGCGAAACGGGTTCTGATGCTTCAATAACTATTTCTTTGTTAAAAACAATACTTACAGATAATATAAAACCGGAGATAAAAGAAGGTATTTGGTATATTGGAGGAGTATCTACAGGAGTTTCTGCCGGATCTGTTCAGTTGCGTCTTGGGGATAATGGAATTGAGTATCGTTACTCTGATAACGACGAATGGGCTATGTTGATAACTGTTTCTAAGCTACAAGAGCCAGCAGTTACTATAGCAGAAGAGCTTAAAACGCATCCTTGTAAGGTTTCTGAAACTTATACATGGTTGGTTTGGGACGCTGTTAATAAGTTATATATAGACACAGGTATTTCAGCACGAGGAAGAAGCCCTATCATACGAGATATGATATGGTGGGTTTGGGATGATTTAACAGGAGATTATATATCGACAGGACAAGCAGTTAATGATTCTTTCGTACTTACAAAAGAAGAAGTAGAAGGAGTATTTGTAGGAAACGTAGTAGGACACCATCATTTGGAGTACACAGTTCCTACAATCGACAGTACTCCTACAGATGCTACATTGACATGGACAGACAGCGATAATAACCTTTATATGTTTTTTGTTGGACAGCTTTGCAGAGTTCCGGATACAACATCTGAAAAAGGATATAAGTTTTACCAACTATATGATATAAAAGATGGGAAAGCTGTTTGGGGGGAGATAAGTGGAAGTGGAAATGGAGTCGGTAGAAGTAACCCCAACTATCCAGGCGCAGAATACTTTAATGATTACGAAAACAACAAAGCAGAAGGAGTTTATGCGCATGCAGAAGGTCGGGAAACAACAGCAACCGGTCCACGAGCACATGCAGAAGGTTATAAAACATCGGTATACGCGGCTGACGCACACGCAGAAGGAAGGGAAACATGGGCTATGGCTTCACAAGCACATGTCGAAGGACTCTATACTATCGGACTCGGGCCTAGTTCACATATAGAAGGATCTACAGAAGCAGATTGGGACGTTGGAGAGGAAAGTTCTGTAATTCTGAACGACGTAGAGAAAATTAGAGATTTTCTAGCAAACTTTACGACTCAAGTTTATCCTTACGGTGAAGATGGAAGTTACTATTTTCAACTCGATTCTGAAAAGTTAGGGAATTATATTTTTCACGTAGCTTTAGGAGTAAGTACGCACGCCGAAGGAATAAACAACGTTGTATGCGATAAGGCCGGACACGTCGAAGGTTATAATAATGTTGCCGGTGATATGATACCCGGGCATGGGCAGGACAGTAAGATTTATGCTCCTCATGTTGAAGGCATCGGAAATAAAGTAGCTAGTTTGCTTTATGCCGTCCATGTTGGTGGCGCGAATTGTATAGTGCATTCAGGTAACTACTCTTTCGCTCACGGATATAATCTTTCTATATCGAATAATTATGAAACTGCGTTTGGCAAATTTAATTTGTCTGAAATAGATGGCAAGAAGATTGTATTTAGTATAGGAATTGGAACATCGGATGCAAATCGGAAAAACGCGGTATCAGTATTTGAAGATGGATCAGTCAAGATTCCTGGCCTGCAAGCTTCTATCTCAAAAGAACAAGTAGAAGAGATTGTATCTAACGCATTGATACCAATATCAGAAAAAATAGACAGCTTGAACGATAGGGTTAATACTGTCGAAACAACCGTAGATGAGATAACAGCGTTGCTTTCTAACATTTATACAGGAACTAAGGTTCATGTTGTTGGAGATAGACTTGTGTTCACAAGTTTGATTGATGCAAATGTAACTGATGGAACTCTTGTTATAACAGATAATGAAACTAGGGTTGAAGAAGATACGTTGATTTTTGAATTTACTAATTAATAAAATAAGATTATGGAAACAATTAAAAAAGTATCTGTAAATGGCCAAGTTTATAATTTGGGAGGTTCTTCAGAAAACGAAGAAAATTATGTTCTTCCATCCGGATTAAGAAATGTCACAAGTAGTACTAATAGAGATGATTTTATTAATCTATTTGGAGGAGAAGAATCTTTTAACTCATTTATAACATTAGTACAAAATGGAAGTAAAAGATTTTTTATTTTAGTTGGATCGGCTTTATATCCAGTTAGAGTTCAATATTCAAATGTTGCTATTTATCAACAGTTATATTTTTCTTGGCTAGAGAGTGGGGATCAAACATCCTCCGATGCAAAAAAATATAATATAAGCGCAATAATAATGGGTAGCTCTTTATCAATAACAAGACTTTTAAGTAATCTCGCCATAAGTAAAGAGATAAAAATAAATATTTATAATTTAACAGAAGATTCAACTGATTCGGACATTAAAACAGCTCTTACGAGTAAATGGACACCAACTGTATATCAATCGGACGTTGTACAATATAAACTTGCAGGAGATGTGGATGTAAGCTCAGCAGCTCATCTTGGTGTAACATATCAAGAGGTAGATGGCAATGATACATATACTATAAGTTGTAATCTTCCTGGATGTTTCGGAAAAGATAAAGGCGGGATTATCCACATAAAGATGGATGCTTCAACTGGAGAATATTCTGTAACAAAAATAGACGCGTTTTAAAAGATATGAATATTAGGATAGGAAACGATATTTCAGTTCAATGGGCAATAACCCATAATGGAATACCTGTATCACTTGAAGCCAGGAAGTTAAATCTTCAACTTTCATGTATGTATGGAAAGTATGACATAACTGACTACACGATAGTCGGAAATACCATACGATTCACATTCTACGGTAAAGATCAGAAGAGTTGCGGAAACTATACGCTTACTCTTTTTGAGAATAAAGGAGAAAAGGGAATGATGGTAGTGGATGCTTGTGATGTATTCAAGCTTGTGCCGAAAAGTTGTATGGAAAGTGAAGTCGGAGAAAACAGCAATCTTAGTGTTTCACATGCCAACATTGAAACAGTAGTTCATCATTTGAATAATCCAAGCAATACGATTGTGTCTGATACTGTCAATAGAATTGAAGTAATGACACAGGAGGAATATGATGGCATACAACCGGACGATAACACCTTATATGTAATCGTATGATATTTAATGCAAAAGATATTAAGATTGGAGCGATAGATGTTCAGAAGCTGGTCATAGGGAAAAAGACCTTATGGGAACGGGGTAAGTATCTTGATATCGCTCCAAGTAACATTTGGTTGCAAATGAGCAACGGTAACCAAGCAAACGTTGAGGTGTTTTCCAACGTAGAATGGAAGACAAATTGATTATTAATTAAAAATAGGAGGTTAAATTATGGCAAAACCGAGTTGGTTAACAGTTACCCCCGGAAGTGGTTCGGGTAACGGAGTGTTGCAAAACACAGGTAGCGTCCATACTGGACGATTAGTAAGAACAGGCATTGTGACAGTGACTGGAGTAGGAGTCGCACAGCCTAAGACGTACAATGTTACTCAGGAAGCAAAGCCTGAGTTCATAACGATTGATAATGGCGCTGACATGGCTGCAGACAAATTAGGAGGAAAGGTTACTGTTACCGGTAAATCAAACTCTGCCGCTCTGACTTTCGCATGGGTCGGTGATGATCTGGAAGCGACAATCGCAGCGCAGTATACTGCTGGAGGTAAAAGCACCACTAACGGTGAAAGTATTGAAGGCGACCCAGGTGCAACTGCTGAAT
>OIEN01001370.1_pt1 | contig 11097 bp, 12 predicted proteins | sample 1581741 | NCBI WGS metagenome assembly OIEN01 (sample SAMN01760944, study PRJEB22395) | human gut metagenome | reverse complement strand
GATATGGATTTCAATCTATTACAACGATTTCATCCTACCAAATGTCCACCCCGCCTAAAATTAATTATCTGAGAAACATTCTCCATTGTCACATAGTCCGGTGAGACATCTTTAACCAACCTAGCAAACTCATACAAAAGATCATACTTATTCGGATCTTTGATTTTTTTGTGAGAATATGAAGAAAAAGGCTGGCAAGGAGCACAACCGGCTAATACTCGAATTGAGTCATGAGAATATAGAGCCTTAACGTCATCGCCTGAAACATCTTTAATGTTTTTATGAAAAAACGGGGCTCCGATATTATATTCGTATGCAAATCTACAGGTAGGATCCAAATCAAACCCACCTTTGATCTTGAATCCTTGTGACTTCAACCCAAGACTCAGGCCACCGATGCCGCAGAACAAATCTACGACCTCCACGCCAATTCTATGCGGTCTTTTCTTCATATTTTACAAATATATTGATTTTTTAGTATTTCGGACATACACAAACTATATAGATCTTATATCCCAGCTCGTTTCATGCAATCTATGAGTCCTATATATCAATTACCTAAACTATGACGAGATGGACGATGGTCGAATTTATTCTGCGATCCACACTTTATATGACACATAGCTAATAACTATAGCAATTACCGAGGCAAAAGCTCATGAACGACGTGGACGGACAGTTTGCAACAGGGAAACCAGTCCGTCAATCCTGCCGGAAGCGGGGAGTCTGCTGCTTTCCGAGGAATGGTCCCCGCGCCAGGTATACGGCTGGCGGAAGCAACGAGGGATACAGGTGTCCCACGAGCGGACATATGATGAGATGATACGAGATGACAATAGCGGAGAACTGCGGAGCCACTGCCGCCACAGGAAGAATACAGGCGCCACAAGAAGCGCAAGCGTCCGACAAGGGCCACGAACATCCCGGATAGGGTGAGTATCCACGAGCGACCGGCTAAAGCGGACAGGAAGAGGTTCGGATACTGGGAGATGGACCTGATACTTAGAAACGGCCAGAAGAGCGCGATTCTGACCCTGTGCAAATGGCGTAGGAACTGCCTTATCTTGGAGAGGCTTCCGCAAGGCAAGAATCCGGATACCGTATCCGAGACGGTCACAAGACTGCTATGGCCGTACAGGAAGAATGCCCTCTCCATAACTACAGATAACGACGTGGAGTTCCGCCTGCGCCGGAGGATTGCCGGGCGCTGAACACAACCGTATACTTTGCGGACAGTTACGCCTCCTGGCAGAAAGAGACCATCAAGAACACCAACAAACTTATCCGCCAATACATCAATAAAGGGACTGACTTCAGGGATTTGACCGACGGATACATACATTCAGTCCAGTTGAAGATCAACCGCAGGCCAAGTGAAAAGTTGAACTTTTCATCCCCTAAAGACCGGTTCTTTAAACTTTTATTGTAATTTTACTTCGTATTGCACTTGCTCGTTGACTCTGCCTCCAAACCTATCGACCTCTATTATTTCCGAATTGCGGACAAAATTGTTACATTTGTAGAATGTCTTTTATGATAAGACATATAAATAGTATGGCAAAAAAATATACTGTACTGGACTTATTCTGCGGATGTGGGGGGATTAGTTGCGGCTTCGAAATGGCAGGATTTGAAATCATAGGTGGTATCGATTTTAATAAAGACGCCACTGATACTTTCAAACTGAATTTTCCTTCTGCGGATGTTCGGTGTTCAGATATATCAACTCTTTTGGATAAGGATATTAAAAAATCCTATCGTGGAGTTGATGTAATAGTTGGAGGTCCTCCTTGTCAGGGGTTCTCCACAGCTAATCGTTATCAAAAAGAAACGGACGATCCTCGAAACAAATTGTTCTTTCAGTACATAAGATTTGTTAATATCCTAAAACCAAAAGTAGTCTTAATAGAAAATGTGAGAGGAATACTGACAAAAGACAATGGATATGCAAAAGAAAGAATAACAACACTCTTAAAAGAATTAAACTACGAATTGAGCATGCAGGTACTTGATGCCGCAGAATATGGTGTGCCTCAATGTAGGAAAAGAGCTATAATAGTGGGAATTAGACAAGACTTTCTTAATGAGTTATTCGACTTTCGCCTGTTAAAACCAGAGCCAAGGGTAACCGTTGCGGAGGCCTTAAGTGATTTATATCCTGAAGAAATTGATCTTCTTAATAAGCGAAGGGTTGAGTCAAAGGCGACGTGTGCATATCAAGAATATCTCAAAGAGGGTTCAGAGTTTGTATATGACCACGAAATCCATTACCCAGCGAGCATCGTTCAAGAGAGAATCAGTTATGTCAAACAAGGTGGCAACTGGCGTGATGTACCTGAATATCTATGGCCATCAAATCGAAAGAACCGCCATTCTTCTGCATACAAAAGATTGAGTGAGAACACTCAGTCTTGTACCATAGATACAGGCAATGCTCATAGCAATTACTTTCATCCATTATATAATAGAATACCCTCTATAAGAGAGTCTGCAAGATTGCAGTCTTTCCCAGATAAATTTCAATTTGAAGGCTCAAGAGGTAGTAGATTTCGTCAAGTAGGTAATGCAGTTCCACCGCTATTGGCAAAAGCTGTCGCAGATGCAATAATGTCATACTTAAAAAGAAAATAATGAAAATTATTGACTTATTTAGTGGTATAGGAGGTTTAAGCCTCGGCTTTGAACAAGCTGGGTTTGAAATTGTATCTGCTATAGATATGTGGGAAGATGCAATTAATACCTATAATCATAATAGGGTCAACAAAGTTGGCAGAGTGATTTCAGTAGAAGACTTTAATAATACTGTTCTTGACAATATGTTGACTAATACTGTAATCTCAGGTGTTATCGGAGGCCCTCCTTGTCAAGGTTTCAGTACAGTAGGAAGACGGAATGTGGACGACCCTCGCAACAAGTTATATATAGAGTTTTATAAGACTGTTAAGAAGGCGAATCCGGATTTTTTTCTTATAGAGAATGTTAAAGGGCTTCTCACGCTTAATAAGGGTGCTTTCGTGGAGGATATTCTAAGGAGATTCGGACCTGATGGGCTTGGATATGATATCAGCTATAAATTGATAAATGCTGCTGATTACGGAGTTCCGCAGAACCGTTTAAGGGTCTTCTTCATCGGCATTAAGAATAAGCACTTTATTTTTCCTGAAAGAACTTCTTACATATTAACTGCTAAAGATGCTATAAGCGACTTGAATGGAAAAGAAGGTGAATATAGGTGCTCGCCAGAGAATGAGTTTCAACGTAAAATGAGGGGGACAATGAGACGACCTCTCAATCATGATTTTACTTCACATACAGAACAAACTATATCAATAATATCACAAATTCCAGATGGAGGATCAATCAAAAATCTTCCTAAAGAATTCTGGCAGGTCCGAAAATACAACAAAGCATTTGAGAGGATGAGTTCAACAAAACCTTCAAATACAATCGATACAGGACATAGGAATTATTTCCACTATTCTGAAAACAGGATACCAACTGCAAGAGAATCTGCGAGAATTCAAAGTTTTCCTGACGATTATGAAATATTAGGTACCCGAGGAAGTCAATATAAGCAGATTGGTAATGCAGTCCCTCCTCTATTGGCTAAAGTTATCGCTGATGAAATATACAAAACGTTAAATGATGATAATTAAGTTAAGTACTTCAACATATACTGGGGTCGCCGGTTCAAGTTTATCCGAGACGAGATGCGAGCAAACATTGTCCTTGTATCGCTTTCTAAAGTCTCATCCTGGTTTAACATACAGAGAGGTGAGAAGTGAATCAGTAAAAGAGCGTCTTTATAAATCTGAATCTGTTCTAAGAACCTTCTGCCCTCTTCTTAGAGAACTGGGATTTATAGTCACGGACTCAAATAAGCCAATGACCTTCACCAAAGACGGGGAATTATTTGTTCATATTCTTACCGCAATTAAAAATGCTGAAAGAATGGAAGATTCTCAAATGCAAGAAGTATTACTAAGCAAATTGAAGTCAGCAAAAGCCCATATTATCCAATTGGGTATATTGAATATGAACCAATCAAATGATGACATATGTCGTAGTCATAATATTTGGTTAGTTTTGTACCTTCTGAAAAATCTAAACTTCTTCGACTGGAATGAATTTTGGCTAGCATTAAAAATATTTATTGAGGATAAATCAAATATATCTGATTTTAAGAGTCAAATCCAGAAAAACAGATTAAATGAAGTTCAATATATCGCTATAAATAAAGAGACCGGTCAACAACTTGCTGATACGACCTACACTTACATCAGATCTTTACTGAAGGAAGCCAATATTATTGAAGATACTAACAATGGTTCGAGGCTGACCAAAGATGGCCTAGATATAGTAAAAACAATAACTCTATGGATATAAAACAGATAATAAAGCAGGAAATAGCAGACGCCCTTAAAATATTGGGAGAGCACCCTTCTATAGACGAAAACGACACTCCTTCTAACACCGCCCAGGCCATCTATTACGGTTGCCCCGGGACCGGTAAGTCATACGAGGTGAAAAGCATTGCTGAAGGAGTGGCAGATGATGAAGGGCATATAGACGGGTGGAAGACCATTTGGTTTGAACGCGACGCCCCCTATAAGAAAGTAGATGGTCCAACAGACGATAAACTGAAAAAGGGACTCACCAACAACATCTTCCGCACAACTTTCCATCCAGACTACGATTACGCCACTTTCGTGGGCAGCTACAAGCCAATAAAGAATGATACGGATCTAATAGATTACCAATTTGTTCCTCAAGTGTTCACCAACGCTTACATCACCGCGCTGAGGCATCCAGATGACCCGGTATACCTCATCATCGAGGAAATCAATCGCGGCAACTGTGCGCAGATATTCGGAGACCTCTTCCAGCTCCTCGACCGCGACGAGCAAGGAGAGTCCGTTTATCCGATAGAACCTGACACAGAGCTTGCAAAATACCTCAAAAGCCTGCAGGATGTACCTTATGATGAGCTCAAACTGCCGCACAACTTGCACATCTATGCCACGATGAACACTTCAGACCAGAGCCTGTTCCCGATGGACTCCGCATTCAAACGTCGCTGGGCCATGGAATACATGCCCATAAATTACGAACACCCTAAAGCATCCAGGTTTGAAATCACTATAGCAGGAAATAAATATCTTTGGGTCGAGTTCTTAAAAATGGTGAATGAGATGATACTCGATGCCACCTCTAGCGAAGACAAGCAGATGGGAGAGTTCTTCATCAAATCTGATATCTCTGAGAAAGAATTCACCAACAAAGTCATGTTCTACTTATGGAACGACGTCTGCAAAGACCTCTACAATCCACATCACGTATCCTCCACGTACTTCATGCGGATTGAGAAACCGAAGCAAGACGAGAAAGAATATTTCACATTCGCGGAACTCTTCGGCCCGAGGAACGATGGATCCAGGCTACTTGTCGGCTTTATAAACTATCTCAGGAAGAAGTATCAGGATAAACATCCGGATACAGTCATTCCTGATGCTCGAGCAGAAAGTGCAGAACCGGCAGCTTCGGCCAGTACATACTCAGTGGAGAACGATTAATGTGATGGAATAGAAAAGGCCATGCGTATCTACTTTGAGGATTATTCATACAAGCCGTCACTAATAGAGCCATATCTGGGAGGTATGGACATCCTAGAGCATGACAGCAACATGACCAGCTTCAAAGTCAGACGTATCGGCTATTTATTCGTATCCACAGAAAAGTATAGCGGTCCAGTATTCATTCTACCCAAGTCTTTCCTTGTCAATGAAGGTTCTCGGCTCAATGTCCTCGGTATGGAAGGAATCTTTCCCGAAGATGTAGTCGAGACTGACCCTGACGAAAACCCTGATGCGCCTGCCAACCCGCTGGCGAAAGTCGGCAAAGAAACTCTTCTCCCCGAACTTTCGCTCTGGCTTTACCGCGCTCTCCGCCGTTTTCTGGACGAAAACATAGGAACCGAAATCTGCGCAGAAGCGGAACTCGACGCCCAGTTTCCTGAAGACGGAGCCCGGGACAAAGATTTACTGAGCATCACCCTTGCCCTTATTGACTTCCTTAAAGATCATCGCAATCTCTTCACTCAGATCAGTATCATCAACCACAGCGGACGCAACAAGATAGACTGGCACAAGACTGTATCAAGAGATCCCCTCATCCAGAATGGTGAGCCATGGTATATTAAATTAGCTATAAGAGAAAAATCGATCAACATAGATGACAGACTCATTGTCCTTTACTACTCCGTACTCAACTATCTTCGGCGAAAATACAAGTTCCCTGTCTCAATAGGAGAAGTACCATATGAACTGCTGCCGGTCCATACGATTCAGCGCTATCTGGAGACCGGCATAGGCAGCAAAGAGCTGCAGCGCATCCGTCACCATTATTTCAGGGATGATCTCAAACATCTGTGGACACTCCTCGACTCATTTTTTACCCACAACTCCACCGACCGGGACGAAGGAAAAAGAAAAGAATACATATTGGTCAGCAATTTCAACATAGTCTTCGAGCGCATGATGGACGCCCTTATAAGCGACACGCACGGAGTCGAAGAACTCAAGAACCAGAGCGACGGCAAACTCGTTGACCACATCTTCCGTTACAAATCACTCATAGGCCGCCACACCGAAATTTACTATATCGGTGACAGCAAATACTATAGCGATACCAACCGCCCTGAAGGAGTGGCCCTATACAAACAATTCACCTATGCAAAAAACGCCATCCAATACCACATAGACAAAATCTATCTCCCTGGCAAAAGTGAAGGAACACTGCATTATCGCGACAAATACACCGAAGGCTACAACATAACCCCAAACTTCTTCATCCGCAGCAGAGTGACAAAGGAAGACTTATCCTTTGACAATCCTGCCATAGAAATGACGTATTGGGATAAAAAGAAGCATCTCGAATATCCCAAGACCAACAAGCACTTCGAGGACCGACTTTTCGACCGCGACACCCTTATCCTCAGGGAATTCAAAATCAACCTCCTTTTTGTAATAGCCGCCTATGCCGGCTACGAAGAAGAATATTGGAAATCTGACTTCCATCGAATCATAAGAGAATTGTTCATCGAAAGTATCGATAAAGAATACGAATTTTTCATCCTGACTCCACAAAATGAAGATATAAACAAATTCCACTACCTCTACTTCGAATGGATAAACGGCAAGGTCTACACACTGGAATCCGATAACAAAACCGCCCCGGAACATCTTCTTCTCGCCTTTGAAAAAAACGATACAGGAAAGAAAGACAAAGAAGCCTTTCTCTCCCAGAAACTTCGCGAATATAACACCGGAAAAGAACTCCTCTACGACCTCCAGCCTATTACCCTCGCTGAACTCAACAAAATGTAAGCTATCGCAAGTGCACAATAACTTTGCATCAGTATTAAATTCATCTACGTTTCGTCTACAGTCGGAATGAATTTTCACTATCTTTGAATTCATTGAAAACCACAAACTCTTATGAGCAGATTGACTATAGCCGAACTGAAGAATATGCAAGAGTCCGAGGACCATGTGGAGTTCAAGAAGGGTGAGCACGGGAATGTGTCCTACAACGGGGATGACAAGCAGCAACCGAAGGACCGCCGCTGCTGTATTCCCGGATATGTGATTGCTCTTTGCAATGAGAAGGTGGAAAAATATGATGACTCCGAAAGGGCAGATAAAAGGGCGGATAAATTGAACAAACAACGCGAAACAAAAATAACACTTCCTCACATAACAGAAAAGAATTAACCCCCATGCCCGACCCCCTCACCCTGCAGCAGCGGCATCTCTGCATGTCGCACATCCGCAGCAAGGACACAAGTCCCGAGCTGAAGGTGCGGCGCGAGCTGTGGCGGAGGGGCTACCGCTACCGGGTGAACGTCCGCAGCCTGCCTGGGACGCCGGACATCGTGCTCGGCAGATACCGCAGCGTCATCTTCGTGAACGGCTGCTTCTGGCACGGGCACGAGGGCTGCCGGAAGTACACGGTCCCCAAGAGCAACGTCGAGTTCTGGAAGGAGAAGGTCGCCCACAACCGGGAGCGTGACCTGCTCAACAACCAGCGGCTCGAGTCAATCGCATGGGGCGTCATCACCGTGTGGGAATGCGAGCTCGACAAGGCGCACCTGCCGGACACGGTCGACCGCATCGAAGCTGAACTCCAGGAAAACAAGGCAAGATGGGAGGCCTACAACCAGCGCCGCAGGAAAGACCGCCAGTTCGCCCTCGAGCAGGCCCGCAAGCGCCGCGAAATCGCCGCTCTCGTCGCGGCCGAACTCTCAGAGCAGCTCGACACCCCGGTAAAATTCAGGAAGATAACTTATGACGATGAATACTAGACACATCGAAGTCGTAGCCGCAGTCATCCGCCGCGGCGACAGGATATTCGCCACACAGCGCGGTTACGGGGAATTCAAGGACTGGTGGGAGTTTCCCGGAGGGAAAATGGAACCGGGAGAGACGCCGCAGCAGGCTCTGGTACGCGAGATCCGCGAGGAACTCGACACCGACATCGCCGTCGGCAGCATAATCCGCACGGTGGAGTGGGACTACCCCGGTTTCCACCTCACGATGCACTGCTTCTGGTGCACCCTCGCCTCTCCTGAACTGCACCTGCTCGAGCACGAGGCCGCCAGATGGCTCTCCAAGGACGAACTGCCTTCCGTCCGCTGGCTCCCCGCCGACGAGGGCATCCTTGAAGTAATAAAACTACAACTGCCATAGAGAGAAACTACCTCTTCTACCGTAAAACGATTATAGACGATTTGAGTATTTCATCTTTCCGTATATGGTTGAAACCATTAGCTCGTAATATGGCGTACAAAGAATCACGATTAACTTCATACACTTTATCAACACAGGGACCCACCATCAAAGCTTTCAAGACATCCTTATCGAAATGCATTTCTTTGAATTTTTTCAGCACACCATCAATCAATTTATACTTGTAATGTTCACTATTACTGTCCCTATCCTGCAATTCATAAAATAATCGAACTTCCTGCTCATACATATAATGAGAATCTTTAAATATATGCGGGAAAACTTCAAAGAAATCTACATATTTTTTATTTTTCGGTAATCTCCGCTCATCTAAATTTCGTTTATCATTCAAAAATTCAATTGCCCAGTCCGCTTCTTTCGTTCCATCATAGATACACTCCGTAATTATACTATACTTAGCAGTTTTATTTAAGAACTCCCATAACTTTTTCGCATCCAAGATTAACATAACCGAGGAAAAACCGCCTCCATATATTTTCCATAAAGGAACCGAGTCCTTATTCTTCGAAAAAGACAGCTGATAAGGAAATCTATTTTTATTAGACTCCGTTGTTTTAACATAAGACTGGTCGATGTCTACGGCCTTCAAGACTTTCATACCTTTTTTGAATTCCATCTGATCTTCCATATAATCTACATGACCAGCCCACAAAGCCAATTCGTTAGGTCTGATAATACCATTTACAAATATTTCTGAAGACACATAGTAATAAATCTCTTCATCATCAGAAAAAGGAGCTATTCCTAAATACTTATCTAAAATATCTTCTTTGCCCATAATATCACTTTTAAAACAACCCCCTCAAATCCATTTTCAGGAACTCTTCTGCCCTGATACCTCCATCGCCTACGATTATCGCCTCCGTCGGATGGAATTTCTGTCTGAAGGCTTCCAGCCCTTCTGTCCGCTTCGCAGCATTACTCTTGACCTCGATTGCGACGATGGAACCTTTCTTACGCAGCACGAAATCCACCTCCCGGTTCTGCTCTCGCCAGTAGTACACTTCGAAGTGGTTCACGAATGCCTGGTTTACCAGATATGCACCTACTCCCGACTCAAAGACATGACCCCAGAATTTCCTGTCGGAGACAGCCTCCTCAAAAGTATACGGAGAATAAACCGTCGTCAGTGCATTGTCATATACCTGGAACTTCGGGATGCTTGCTCTTCTGCGAGCTGCATCAATGATGAATTTCTGAATGCCGCATAACAGCCCGCTTTCATCCAGCAGATTGACGTACCCTGCAAGCGTCGACGTATTGCCGGCATCCTGCAGCGAGCCCAGCATCTTGTTCAAAGACAGCAGACTTCCGGAATATGAGGCACCAAGTTCAAATGCCTGACGCAGCAACGCCGGCTTACCTACAGGAGCATCCATCAGAATGTCCTTGTTTATCGTAGCATCTATGATGGCTGACTGAATGTACTGCTGGAACCGGTCTATGTCGCCAATCAAACCAGCTGCACCCGGATATCCGCCGAAAAACATATACTGATCCAAAGTGAATCCAAAGCACTCCTTCATCTCAGGATAGCTCCAATGGCCCATGCGGATCTCCTCGAAGCGGCCTGCAAGCGACTCCGACAACCCTTTCTCCAGCATCACACGGCTGCTTCCCAAAAGCAGCACCTTGATGTTCATGTCATTGAAGCTGTCATCGTCCCATTCCTTTTTCACAGCTTCGCTCCAATTGGAGATCTTCTGAATCTCGTCAATCACCAGCAAGAACGACTCAGCTCCTTCCGCCTTCTTGATGCTACGCACCGCCGCCCAACAATCGGATATCCATGCATTGTTCGAAATCGGAACATTGTCTGCTGAAAACATTCGATACGGAATAGCCAAATCCGACAGAACCTGCTTGACAAGAGTCGATTTACCTACTTGACGGGCGCCCACAACCACCTGAATGAACTTTCTCGGCTCTGCAAGTCTGCCCATAATCACCTTATATTCAGCTCGTTTATACATTTTCAAAATTTTTACGCAATATACCTCGAAATTTTACGCAGTCCAAATATATAATATTTCTACCTCAATACAATATTCTTCTTCAAAAATTCCCCCCTCCCCTCTTCTGAATTCCGCCGAAACATCCTATATTCGCCCGCGGAAACCATAAGGAAACAAAAAGAGACAAATTCATACACAAATGACTGGAACCGGAAGCGACCACGGCATCTATATCGCGATCATCGGCGTCGGCGTCATACTGCTGGCAGCCGCCATATTCCTGATAATCAGACACCTGAACCGCAACGACGGCAAAAGCGGGAACACCTGCTCCG
>OIEN01001369.1_pt1 | contig 11097 bp, 14 predicted proteins | sample 1581741 | NCBI WGS metagenome assembly OIEN01 (sample SAMN01760944, study PRJEB22395) | human gut metagenome | reverse complement strand
GCCTATTATACAAGCATTTATTTCTATTGCAATAGTTTCGACACCATACGACATAACCTTACACACTCAAACCTAAGTTTTTACATTTATAGACGCAAAAATATATCAATATATACACATTTTTACAAATAAAAAACTAATATCTCATTAGTTTTTATTATATTAGATTTTGACAATATTCTTCTTTTAAATCTAAATTCTCATTATATATTTCAAATATTTTTTTACTTATTTCTTTAACTTTCACATCATAATTATTGTTTCCATACAAAGTTAAAATAGCAATCAAATAAGGATAATTTGTATCATCATAAATTCCTATATCATGATAACTTACATCATAATAACCATATTTATGTAAAAAAACTTTTTCATCAAAATTTAAATAATTCATATTTCTATTATTCATAGATTCTTTAATTAACTTTGTATAATCATCATCAACTTGAAGCAATTTATATAATCTGTCTAAAGATTTAATAGCTAAATCCGCAGTATAATTTCTTATAAAAGGATCATAAGATTCCATAACTAAATTATACTCTTCAAAATATATTTTCAAATTATCTAACCCTATATATTTTATCAACATAAAATATGCTGTATTATCACTATAAACTAACATGTATTTTATCATTTCACTTAAAGATACTTCATCATAATACTTATGTTGCTTCATTCCAATACTTCCTTGCATTGCATCACTTGGTTTATATACTAATTTAGTTTCTAAATCTAATTCATTATTTCTATACTTTTCTAACAAATAGATTACTACGAATACTTTTGATGTACTTGCAGAATAATATATTTTATTTTCATTAACCTTTAACTCATAATCATTATTTAAATCTTTAAAATAAATAGCTACCCCACTTTTAGCATAAATATTAGAAATATCTGCAAATTTTTCATCAACAACAGTATCTTTAAAAGGCTCATTCATACATTGTAAATATTTTTGTTTTTTTAACCTTTCTTCATCTTTAAAAGCATTCAAAGTTTGTTCCATAAATGTATTTTCATTATTGAATTTATATTTAATAAAAAAGAAACCACTAGCTAAACAAATTAATATAATTAATATAATCCCTATTATTTTTTTCATAAACTACCTCACACAAATATTATAATGCAAATTTTATGATTTGCAAATATATAGTTACTTGCGTATGCTAAATTATTGTGATATTATGAATATAGCTTTAAAGGTTGTGATTTGATGAAGAAGAAAAATGGTTTTTTATTTACCTTATTTTGTATAATATTAATTATATTAACTACTTTATTAATATTTAATTTATTTAGAATTTATAATAAAACCAAAAATATAAATTTATTATCAGAATATATTATAAAAGACAATGAAATAACTAACAAAAATGGTTTAAATAAAGAAAATAGTTCATATATATTTAAAGGAGAAATAAACAATAACTATATTTTATATAATAATCTTTTATGGAGAATTGTGAAATTAAATAATGATAGTTCAATAACTTTAATATTAGATGACTATATAAATATGTTACCTAAAAATTTAATAAAAGTATTTTTTGAAAATTTAATTAACAATTTAAACACAGATTATTTAACTAAAAACAAAATATGTATGGATGAAATGAACGACAACGAAATAACGTGTAATAAAACTAACAACGATTCATATATAAGTTTATTAAGTACCTATGATTATCTAAACTCATTTTACGAAGAAAAAACATTTATCACAAAAGATAAAGAGATAATGTGGTTATATAATAATGACAATCATACAAATGGCGATAGTATTAGTAAATCAAATGAAAATAATTTTTATGAAATTAGACCAGTTATAACTTTAAAAGCAAACACAACATATAAGGATGGAAACGGAAACAAGGATAATCCATACAAAATTGATGATGAACCATTCGGATTAGGAAGCATAACAAAAATAAACAATGATACTTATGTAGTTTACGATTTTATAAATGACATTAAATTAATGAGTTTAAAAACAATTGATAACCTGAATCGCGAAAAAGTATTAGATTACTTAAATAACGAATTATATGAAAAAATAAATTACAATAACTTATTAAATAATTTAACTATTTATAAAGGAACCTACAACAATAAAAAAGATGATTTATTAAAAGAAAAAGAAACAAGAAAAATTGGTATACCAAATATCTTAGATATAAAAATAAATAATGATATAACTAATTATTATTTACCAAACAAAATTAATAATTTCAATTTAATTTACGATAATCCCATTATTTATGGAGATACAAAAACAACTCATAATACAAGATATACAATTTTATTATCAAAAGACAAAGTCAAAAACTTTATAAAAGAAGATAATATATATGTATATAAAGAAGGTGCAAAATGAAAAAAAACAAAATAATAATTATTACTGATTTAGTTGTTGCTACCCTATTTCTAACAACAATTATTTTTCAAAATGATATTGAAGATTTTATGATAAAAAAAAGATTTCAAAATAATATTTCTGAAAAAAATACTGACTACAAATCATTAAAATTTAACAACAATTTAATTATCAACACAACAGACGACAAAAAATATGATAATAAGTATGAAGCTGAAATACAAAATCGTGGAAATAACAATAACTATAAGATAATAAATATTAATGTGGCAAATAATAAAGGTTGGTTAGTAGTTGTATATGACCCAAGCACTGTTCATATTATGAAAAGCAAAGCATTTAAAACCCCGAACAATGATGGTAAAGAAAACATTTTAGATATGACTAAAAGATACGGAGCAACAATTGGAGTTAATGGCGGAGGCTTTTACGATGATGGTAAAGTTAGCAAAGACATTCCATTTGGTTATATTATTGAAAATAATAAAGTTATATATAAATCCCACAATAGAGAATCAGATATTATTGGCATGAGTAACGATAATAAACTTATGCTTGTACATACAACTGGAGAAAAGGCTATTGAAATGGGGATGCGTGATGGTTTAGAATTTGGTCCATTTTTAATTATTAATGGAAAAAGGCAAACAAATTTAAAACCTACGAGAGCAGCTAGAAATATGATAGCCCAAAGAGATGATGGCATAATATTATTCCTAGTTACTGATGGAGCATCATATGCAGGTATTACTTTTAATGAAGGAATCGATGTTTTAGAAAAATATGGGGCAACAACTGCAGCCAACCTAGATGGTGGTGCAAGTACACAGTTAGTTGTAAATAAAGAACTTTTAAATTCACCCAAAAATGCTTTAGGTATTCCAATACCCAAAGGAAGAACTGTTGTTAATGGCTGGGGAGTTTTCCTAGATAATTAATCTTCCAGAACAAAACTTATATTTCTAACAAAATTCAAGTATCTGTGTTACCTCACGGTAACACTTTTTCTGTTTCACTAAAACCCTAAGTTTCTCATGAAGATCAACATCGGATGGTCACCATTCGACTTTTTTATTTCGTTCTTATTTATATACTTTCTTCATATTTATTTTTTCTTTCTGCCAGAAAATTATTATAAATATATCTTATCAAAAAAAGAGTCGAAAGACTCTTTTAAAAAGTGTGAGTTTTGAGTTTTTATGTTAATTGTGTATAGTTTATATTTTTATAAACCTAAAATTTTTATCTTATATAACATCCCTCCTTTGTTACAATATAATAATAACAAAGAATTATGAAATATTTATGTTGAAATAATGAAATTTTTATATTTTGATTTTAAAATAGAAAGTAGTACCTTTTTTTAATACACTTTTAACACCATATTCATAATCATGAAGTTCAAGAATTTCTTTTACAATAGAAAGACCTAACCCTGTTGATACAACATTCCTTTGATGATTCTTGTCATTTTTATAATATTTGTTCCAAATATATGGAATTTCACTTTCCTTAATACCTTTACCAGTATCACTAATTTCCACTAAATAATACTTTTTATGTCTTGTTACTCTTACTGTTACAGTTTTATCATCACCAGTATAATTAATAGCATTGTTAATTAAATTATAAATTACTTGATTTAGTTTCTTTTTATCAGCCTTTATCATTATTGAATTAGGCATATCTAAATTAATTGTATATTTTTCTGTTTCTTTTATTATTTGATATCGATTTACAATAGTTTTTATATCATCAGCTAAATCAAATTTTTCAATACTTAGGGAATCGGCATTAGATTGCATTCTAGATAAATCAAGTATATCATTAACTAAAACTGTTAACCTATCCGTTTCATCCACAATAATACTTAAGTGTTCGTTCATTTTATCTTGATCTTTATAAGATATATCCCGAATCATTTCCGCATATGCCTTTATCATTGTAAGGGGCGTTTTCAAATCATGAGATACATTTGCCATCAAATCACGACGCAATTCATCAGTTTTAAGCATTTCACTTTGAGCTTGTGTTAAAGCCTCACTCAATTCATCAATTTCTTTAATACCAGAATCTTCAAAATAAACATCGGTATTTCCAGTTCCTAACTTTTTAGCTTTTTTAGTTATTTTTGTAATAGGTTCTGTTATTTTATTTGATAAAAACACAGACATAATTATAGCTATTACAATACCTAATATACAAACATACATCAATTGTCTTTTAATTAAAATTGTAAAATTAGAAATATCTTCTAAATTAGAATATATAAATGTATTTTTACCGTCAACTTTTATACCATACATTAACGCTTCAACATGTTTATCTTCATTAATAAATTTATAAGATTTAAATGTCTCATCAGAATCAACAAAACCATACATTAATTCTTTTACTTTACTATTTCTATTTTTTAAAGCACAACCATTCATATTCATATTATACGCGCCAACAACATTAATATCATCACTCACCACAATACAAACATTTTTTTCATATGCAATTTCTTGCAAAGTTGAAATTAAGTTATCACTTTCTACACTTTTCAAAGAATAAACAATATTATTCATATTTAACATCTGTTCTTTTTCATAATAAATATCTAATATTTTTATTTGACAAAACCAAAGAAGAATAATAATAACAACATTATAGGAAAGAAGAAAAAACAATGTTTTAGCTTGAATACTAGTTTTCTTTTTATTCTTCATATAAAAACTTGTATCCCATTCCACGAACTGTAACAATCATATCTTTATATTTACCTAAATGTTTTCTTAAAGTCTTAACATGAGTATCAACAGTTCTATCATCACCATAAAAATCATAACCCCAGATATGAGAAAGTAAATTCTCTCTAGATAAAGCAATATTTTTATTATCTATAAAGTATTTTAATAAATCATATTCTTTTGGTGTCAAATAAATCTTCTTTCCATCTACATACACATCATGAGCTAAATCATCTAGTTTTATTCCTTTAATTTCATATATATTAGTATCAATTTCTTTTCTTTTAGTTACAGCCTTAATCCTTGCCACCAACTCTTTTGGACTAAATGGCTTAGTTACATAATCATCTATGCCTAAATCAAAGCCAATAAGTTTATCATATTCTTCACCTCGTGCTGAAAGCATTATAAAAGGAATATCTTTTATCTTTTTAATCTCTCTACATGCGGTATATCCATCCATTTTAGGCATCATTATATCCATTATTATTATATCAAAGTTTTCTTGTTTTACTTTATTTAATGCTTCTTCACCATTACTTGCTTCTTCAACTTCAATTTTTTCTAACAATAAATATTCTTTAATTACATCTCTAATTAATTTCTCATCATCTACTACTAAAACACGCATTTTACCACCCAACAATTATTATAATTTTCATTTGTGAAAAACATATGAAAATCTATCTATTTATAGATTCTACATTACTTCTTCTTTTAATTATTCTTGATTTTCCACTACTTATTACTTTTACATTATCACTATCATATATAAAAATAGTATTACTTACTTGATCACATTTATTACTTAAATCATATATCTTACTTTCAATATTGTATCCATCTTTAGTTTTAATTATTTTACTAATAAAAGTTTTATTGCAATTATAACTTCCATACATACCATTAGCAATAATTGTTTCTTCGTTTTTAATTAATCGCATTTGAATAATATCACCCTCCAAAAAATCAAATGTATTATTCATAAGATATCTAAACTCTCTACCTTCTTCTAAAGTTAATCCTTCACAAGGAAAAAAATACTCTTCTTCATAAACATTATTAAATTTCATATCTATCAAACCACCTAAGAAAATTATAGCAAAAAAAAGAAAAAGGAGCAAATCCTTCTTTATAGTATACATTTTATATATTAATTAATTTTTATCGGATCACTCATACCTCCTGACCCTGATACATAAGTTGTAGAAAACAAAAGATTAAAAACCGGGCGAACACCAAAATGAAAATCTACAATATCTTTGGAGACGAAGCCAGCACTATTCACATTGAACACATCATCATCATTACCCGAACAGCGCGAAATTGTCCATTCTGTAGAACCTAAATATAACCAATTTCTTCCTGTTGCTGCTCTATAACTTTTTGTTGAATCACCATTACTTCCTACTAGAGTCCATGCACTTGAACTTGCTCCATAGTAATAATCTGTTACATACATTAAGCCTATTTTTGCATCATATGTTGTACTTGATGCACTACTTCCTACTTCATATTGATATGCTGTTTTCGGTACTGAAGTTGCAATGTTAGCCCATGAACCGCCTCCAACTTTCCATGTTGTTGTTGCTATCTTTTCTGACCATGTTGTTCCTATATTTTTTATAAAATTTGTATTTAAATTTATCGTGTTCAAATCAGAATAATTCCATTCATTACATCCGCTTGGTTCTGGAACTGCTATTATATTTTTATTAGCAAGTCGGTAAATTCCTTTACTTGAATTATATGCTGTACTACTTGGACATGATGATAATAATGACCACCTGTAATCTGTATCCGAATAATATGCACCATTTGTACCTAATAAATTGCTTTTAGCAATTGTTGCCTTAATTAATGTTACTTGACTACCAAAAACACCAATTATTCTATATAAGTTATCTTCTGGACATGTACTTGCATCTGTACCAAAACATACATAATTATTTGGATGTGTTCCGGCATATCTGTATGAATTATCCCCTGCTCCATTTGTTAATGTAAAATTGTGATAATAAATTCCATTTTCTCCCTGAGTTCCTGTATATTGTGATTTTACATATTCTGCTAAAGTTAATATTTTATCAAAATAAACATAACACTTATCTGTTAAACTTCCTGATACAATAACTTTTTTATTGATTTCATCCCAACTTAATGTTGAACCATTTTCACACTTACTCAACTCTTCATTGAAAACATATCCATCTGTTGGCCAATTACTCTGAGTTACAGTTTTATAATCTCCCGCTCCTGCTGTTTGTTCTAAATTCATTGATAATAGTTTTTTATTTTTCTTAATAGAGCCTACTTTTTGTTCTTTATAAACATTACTTTTATTTGCAATAATCCCTTCAAATACAAAACCAATAAGAAATATACCTAAAATAATTATTAATAACTTCTTCATTTTATTCACGCATATCACCCTAATCATAATATCTTACGAACTATAACAAAATTATACTAGTAAAATGTTACGATGTCAATGGGTGATAAAATGAAAATAATAGCAAATAATTACAAAGCTAATGAAACATTCAAATTTTTAAGACAAGGATTAGATTTAACTCAAGAGGAACTAGCAAAAAATATTAAAGCAAGTAAGTCCTCAATTGAAAAATATGAATATGGCACTGTAAATTATACTTTTGAAACACTTTTAAAAATAGCTGACAAATATAATTTAAATATTATTATTGAGACAAAAAAATAAACTTCCATCACTGGAAGTTTTATTAAATTATTTATTTTCTGTTTCAAGTTTTGCAACAATTTTCTTTAAAACATCAGCAGTAGCTTGTTTTAATTCTGAAACACTTTTTTCAATAACGGGTGTTCCTTTTTCAACAGCTAGCTTATATAATTCGTCAGCTTTCTTTTGAATTTTAGTTGCTTTTTGTTTCGCAATCTTTAAAGCTTTTTCTTTATCAAGATCTTTTAATTCCTTTTGAAGTTCATTAACTTTTTTTACAATACTTTCTTTTACATCTTCAGCTTTAATAGATTTAACTTGTTCTAATACTTCATCAAACTTTTTCTTTAAATCAGCTCTAGTTTCCTTTCCAGTTTTAGGTGCAAATAATAAACCTAAACCTGCTCCAACAGCTGCTCCACAAAGAAATTTTCCTAATCCATTTTTTTTCATATTATTCCTCACTTTCACCCTTTCTTTTTTTTCTAAATAATACTTTACTAAATAAATTACCAGCCACTTCTACAACCTTATCTGTAAAAGACGCAATCTTATCGGTTGTAAAATCAATTATACTAAATATTGAATTTAATGATTCAACCTTTTCATTTACATTATCCACTACTTTTTCTAACTTATTCATAGTTATTATAGTCTTAATTCCCAAAATTATTCCTATAGTTAAAAGAGCAATTAAAAGTAAATAAATAACTATTGGCAAGAAGTGTAACCAAAAATCCACTAGATATCACCTTCCTCTCTATTATCATACATTGAATCTATTAAATCAAACAGATCATTTTCTAAAGTATCATCATCTTCAACTTTTCTCATTTCTGTTTTATTTGCATCACATTTTGCTGTTACTTCTTCTAAGTCTTTATCAATGCGTTCATAATCTGCCACTTCATCTGTTGCTTTTATATCATTTTTATCTTCAACACTATTTTTTTCATCAACATCGATTGTTACATCTGATGTATCTTCTAATAATTCATCAATCGTTTTTACTTTTTGTTGTTTTTCTTCTTCATTTTCTTTAACTTTAACTGTAACACTTTCTTCATAATAAGTCGCCTCAGGTTCACCAAGAGTTTCTTCTCCAAAAGCTTTTTTTCTAACACTGTTAAAATCTAATCCCGTATTAACTACATTATCTGTTTTACTTTTTATATCTTCAGGTTTATAATCTTCATTTAATATACCATACACTGGAGAAATAATCGGAGATGGTTTAAATTTCTTTTTTTCTACTACTTCCGTTCTTTCAATTTTTGAAAAATTTCCCATATCATACCTTTTTTCTACTCTCTTCTTTCTTTCGTATTCCATTACATTAGTAGTTTTAGGCTTTTGAACTCTACTCATATTTGAAAATTCTTCTTCATCGAAATCAAAGAATGGTGAAATATTATCTGATTTAAATAAATCCCTTTCATTTAAATTTTCAGTTTTTGCTTCCTTAACTGGAGCAGTTACTTTTGGAACACTTTTTTCAACAGGTTCTTCAACCTTTCTTTGCGGTTCTATTTTCTCTGCAATTGGCTTCTTTTCTTCACTTTTAGGAGTACTTACAACTTCATCCTCTTCTACCTCTTCAAACAGTATTCCTTTAATTTTGTTTAATAATCCCATAATAGTCCACCTTCCTAATTAATTAAATCTGGGTCTGGAATTTTTTCTTCTTCTTCCTTATAATTATTATCAATAGTCAAATAATTACTTTCACTACCCTTTGTGTTAAATATATTAAATTCTTCTTCACTAAAATTAAGTATATCATCACCCATTAAATTTGCAATTATACTATCATTATACTCAACACTTTTTAATATGTTTATAATAGATAACATTGCCTCATTACAATATCTTTTATCTACTATCACTTCTATTTTAGCATAATTATACATAATTTCAACTAAATATTTATTATTTTTTAATAAATTTATTTCAACATATCCAAATTTATCTTCAAAACTTATCTTGCTAGAATAAACTGCCTTATCATTTATATGATAATCTTTTTCGATTTTTTTCTCATAACTTACTACATCAACATATAAGTAATATTTACTATTAGCATCTTCAATTACTTCATTATACATAGTACTATCACTTACTTGCATACCTCTAGGTAAATAATAACTATATCCAGTTCTATATATATTATTTTTGGGAGAACTCGTAGAAATATTATTTACAATATCACTATATTTTAATTTATTTATATTAGTACAGCCAGTTATTAAAAATAACATGCTAATAATAATAACTATTTTTTTCATATTTAACCTCTTCTATAATTATATCAAAAAAAACAAAAGTAATAAAGTAAAAGTTTTTGTCAAACATTTACTTATAACTTGTAAATAATTGATAACTTTACAAATATCTAAATTGAAAAACTAAAATTGAATTTTTACATCTTTTTTTAAAACTTTTGTCGAGCAATGTCGAAACGCTTGCATTATATTATTTTGTATGTATAATAACTCATTGTTACCTGAATTTTTACTGTCAGTCTATAAACTACCTCCATAATAACAGGTAACAAAGAGTTATATCCTAAAACCCATCTTCTCTACATGGATATAACTTTTTTATTTGAAAATAATTATTTACTTACATCAACATATTTAATTTTAATTCCCATATTACTAAATTTTTCTTCATACTCAGTCATTATATTTGGTATGTTTTCACTATGCAGATCATAACTTATATTATTTATATGATATCCATATTTTTTATATTCCTCTAAACTAAATTGAAATAATAAATCGTTATCAGTCTTTTGTATTATGTGAGGTTTATCTTTAAATAATTGATCATAAATTTGTAAATAATTGATTGATGTAAGTCTTCTTTTAGCATGTCTATCTTTAGGCCATGGATCAGAAAAATTAAGATATATTGTATCAATCTTCTTATCCAACAAATCTTCAATACTTGCAATATCCCCGATTAAAACTTTTAGATTACTAGGTTTGTATTCATTTATTTTTTTTATAGCAATACTTGCAACACTACTATATTTCTCTACTCCAATATAATTAACATTTGGGTTATTTAAAGCCATATTCAAAATAAATTGTCCTTTTCCCATTCCTATTTCTAAACATACAGGATTATTATTCTCAAAACTTCCTTCATAATAATAATCACAACCATTTAAAACTTCATCTTTATCTTTAGGATTTCTCATTCTCATATTATCAACTTCTTTCTAATTTACATATACTATTTGTAAGGAGGCTACTCATGAGAAAAAATAGAAACTCATT
>OIEN01001367.1_pt1 | contig 11101 bp, 11 predicted proteins | sample 1581741 | NCBI WGS metagenome assembly OIEN01 (sample SAMN01760944, study PRJEB22395) | human gut metagenome | reverse complement strand
TTTTCTCAAAAGTGAGAATTTTCCTCCGTCCCTTTTTCTCATTTTCCTCCGTCCCCTTTTCTCGCCGTCCTTTTTCTTGCAAATTTAGTCTCCTAAACAGATACCAACTCTTCTTGCTGTTTTTACGATGTCGCCTTCTAAGTCAACTGTCTTAATATTTGAAGAACTTGCTCCTATTTTTGTATTTCTACCAGCAACTTCTTCTAGTGGTACGTACGTAATTTTGCCGTTTAATAATGTCACCATGTTATTAAACTCACCATTTAGAGCCATTTGCATAGCCATAGAGCCGTACTCTGTAGAAAGAATTCTGTCATATGGAACTGTGTCTCCACCTCTTTGAATGTATCCAAGTGAAGTACTACGAGCTTCTTGACCAATTAATTTTTCTATTTCTCTAGCGACAAATTCTCCAGCACCTCCAAGTCTTATAGCATCCGGACTATCTGAAACTATGCTTTTTACAGCTACGTCTCCACCTATTGGTTTTGCTCCTTCTGCTACAACTATTATGCTATAGTTCTTTCCTTTTTCTTTTCTTTGTTTTATTTTAGCAACTATAGAGTTAAAATTATAAGGTATTTCTGGAATTAGTATTGTGTCTGCTCCGCCTGCGATTCCTGCCTCTAAAGCAATCCATCCGGCATATCTACCCATAACTTCTAAAACGAGTATTCTGCCGTGTGATTCTGCAGTTGTTTTTATTCTGTCGATTGCTTCTGTTGCAACTGTTACTGCCGTATTAAATCCAAATGTAACATCTGTATATGGTACGTCGTTATCTATTGTTTTTGGAACACCAATAACGTTTAAGCCTCTTCTTGTAAAGTCTCTAGCAGATTTTAAAGAACCATCTCCACCAATTATTATTAAGCAATCATAGTTATCATTTTTTAATCTTTCAACAACTTCAAAAGATTTGTCTTCAAATGTAACTTCACCATTTTTATCTTTTACAGGCATAGCAAATATGTTTGTTTTATTATTTGAGCCAAGTATTGTTCCACCTTTTGCTATAATGTCTGATGTAATTGATGAATCTAGTTTCATAAAATTATTGTTATATAAGCCTTTATATCCTTCCAAAAAGCCATACGTTTCAACTCCAGCATATTCTGCTGTTTTTACTATTCCTCTGATTACAGCATTTAAACCTGGGCAATCTCCTCCTGCTGTAAGTATACCAACTTTTTTAACCATAGTAATTCTCTCCTTTATTCTTTTGTTTATATTTTTTAGTTATATTGAATGTGAGAATTTTAAAAATTTTCCATTCTCACATCCAACTAATCTTATAAAACTATCTTCTTGTATTTGTAAGCCAATCTGGCATACCGTTTTTTTCTAAATAGTTGTATCTACTATTACTGCCAGATGAGTTTTCATCATCATCATCATCATCATTATTATTATCATCAAACCAGTTTCCGTCGCTATCTTTTTCGGCAGCATGGAAAGTACAGTATTCAGTAGGTATAATGTAATCATAATCTTGTGGTTTAACTGTAGGTACAGTTTCATACTTCTTATTTAAGCAAATTATACTATATGCTCTTGTTACTCTGTAACATGTTGGATTCTTTAATTTTAATGTATCTGGACAAACTTCTACTTGAACGTGCATTGTGCATTCTTCAGTAGGCTCTGTACCTTTAACAAAGTATTCTGTTCCTACTCTACTACCTCTTCTATCATTTTTGCAAAGTTCTGTAGGTATCATTCCGGAATCTTTACAAACTTCTACACTTACAAGTCCACTAGGTTTTGTAAATGATTTATTTTCTAGTCCTTCGTGAACTTTACTCATAACAGCTTTCCAAATTTTAGCTGCTGGATTTCCTGACATTCTTATAACTTTTTGTTGGTCATATCCAACCCAAACAGAACCAACATAATATGGTGTGTAACCAGCAAACCATCTATCTTTTGAGCTGTTTGTTGTACCAGTTTTTCCCGCAACAGGCATACTTCCAAGTGATGCTTCTCCACCCGTACCGCCTGTTACTACTGATTGTAACATGCTAGTTAAAATATATGCATTTTCTTTAGACATTACTGTTCTTACATCACTATATTTTTCCAAAACTGTGTTTCCTTGTCTGTCGACAACCTTAGTATAAAGCTTTGGTTCAATATATATTCCTGAATTTGCAAAAGTTCCATAAGCAGCTGCATGTTCAAAAGGTGAAACACCGTTAGTAAGTCCGCCAAGTGCTAAGCTTGCTGCACCTACATCTGCTGAACTTAAAGTTGAAATTCCAAGTTTTAACAAAAAGTTTCTAGAAGCAGATGCACCTAATAGATTAAATACTTTCGCTGCAACAACGTTTGATGAAGCTGAAATAGCTCTTCTAACCGGAATTAATCCTCTGTATACACCGTTATTACCAGGAGTCCAATCTTTTGAACCGGCAACCTTAAATGTTGTTGGCACTTCATCAAAGGTTGTAGCTGCTGTGATAAGGCCTGCTTCCAAAGCTGGTGCATATACACCCATAGGCTTCATAGTAGAACCAGGTGCACGTGTGATTTGTGTAGCTCTGTTTAATCCTCTTTGCACATTTTTCTCTCCAGCACCACCTATTAATCCTACAACATTTCCTTTTTGATAATCTATAATTACCATAGCTGATTGAATATCTGGATCGTAAGTACCTTTTGATAATTTAAAATATTTTTGGTCTGTATAAACAGATTCCATAGCTGTTTGAATTTTAGGGTCTACTGTTGTGTATATGCTGTATCCATTATTAAATACCATTCTTTGTGCTTCGCCTTTATCTACACCGTATTCTTCATGAATATCGTTTATAACAGATTCAATAACAGCATCTACGAAATAAGAATTACTTACAGCAGCTTTGCCACCTTTATTTAATACTAATTCCCCAGACATAGCTTCTGCATATTGCTCATCTGTTATGCTGCCTAACTCATGCATCTTACCTAAAACAAGTTTTTGTCTTTTTACAGCAGCTTCATAATTAGAAAATGGGTTTACACTACTTGGTGCTTGCGCTAGACCACCTATCATAGCACATTCAGCTATCGTAAGATCTGCAGCACTCTTATTAAAATATGTATTTGCAGCTGTTTCAACACCGTAAGAATTTTCACCCAAATAAATTATATTCATATATAATTCAATTATTTGATTTTTAGACATCTTTTGCTCTAGTTGAATAGCTCTTACTATTTCTCTTACTTTTCTTTGCCAACTCCTACTTTGATCGTTTGTAACTTTTTTAATAAGCTGTTGAGTAATAGTACTACCACCGAAATCTGAATTACCTGTTGTAAGCCATTTAATAGTTGCTGCAGCAGTACGTTTTACATCTATACCAAAGTGAGTTTCAAAACGTTCATCCTCAATAGCTATAAAAGCTTTTGGCAAATATGGAGACATTTCGTTTAAAGAAACGTATGTCCTATTTTCTTTAGAATCAAGCCTTGAATATTCATTACCGTCTTTATCATAGATAACTGTCGTAAAATTATTTATCTCAAATTTTTCAAGTGGTAATTCGCCTGCACCATTAAATATTGAATACAAGACACCTACTCCAAGCCCTATCATTATAAGTATTCCCCACATAATTGTAAGTAAAACTACTTTTAAAACTTTAACTTTTCCTTTTTTCTTTTTTGTTTTATTTTTACCAGACTTTTCAAGAATTTTTTCCATTTCGTCTTTTGGCATTTTATCATCCTCCTATATATACTTACGTAGCAATTATATAATACATAAGTATAAAAGTAAATATTAGCAATTTAAATCTTCCAAAATTTCATAAACATCTGTAACTAATTTAGCTCCCTCTTTTATAAGGTTATTCGTTCCAGCACTTAAGTTTGAAGTAATATTGCCAGGAATAACATATAGTTCTTTGCCTTGTTCTAAAGCAAAATCTGTAGTAATCATAGTTCCACTATTTTTCCTAGCTTCTACAACTAAAACGCCATCACTTAAGCCACTTATTATTCTATTTCTTTGCGGAAAATTTTTAGACTCCGGTGCTGTGCCAACAATGTATTCTGAAATAATTAGACCTTTTTCAGAAATTTCTCTATAGTATTTGGCATTTTCTTTAGGATAAACTACGTCTATCCCTGAACCCAAAACAGCTATTGTTTTGCCAAAAGAAGAAAGTGCTCCCACATGAGCAAAAGTATCTATTCCTCTCGCAAGTCCGCTTACTATAGTTATACCTTCTTTCGAAAGCTCTTTAGAAAATTTTTCTGCAACATATATCCCGTATTTGCTTGGCTCTCTAGAGCCAACTATTGCTATAGATTTTGAATTTAATAGACTAATGTCTCCTTTTGCAAAAATAGTAATTGGTGGTGCGTATATATTCTTTAATTTGGCTGGATAATTATCATCTGATATATTTATAATTTTAATATCATTTTTTAGAATATATTTCTCATATTTTTCAAGCAATTTTGCATCTTTTGCTTTTTGCATATTTTGTACAATCTTATCACTCATTCCATCAACTTTTAAAATTTCTTTTTCTGTTGCATTATATATCCTTTTGGCAGTTTCAAATTTATTTAGTAATGCAAATTTTTTCACAGGTCCTAAGCCCTCAACACTTGCAAGCCAAATCCAATATTTCATCAAATCACCTCTTATAATAAATAATTTATTTACACGCAAAAAGGACCACGACATAAAATCATGGTCCTTTTATTTTATTAAATAATCAATTTTAATCGTTAGTCAAATCTTCATAAGCTTTTAAAAGATTACCCATTAAAGTAATAATTGTCATCGGTCCAACCCCTCCTGGAACCGGTGTTATAAACTCACATTTATCTTTTACGTTTTCGAAGTCGACATCCCCTTTTATCCTCTTCGAACCTTCAACTCTATTTATGCCAACATCTACAACAGTTACTCCATCTTTAACCATATCAGCTGTTATAAATTTTGGTTTTCCAACTGCAACAATAAGAATATCTGCAGTTTTTGTAATCTCACTTAAATTTTTAGTTTTTGAATGGCAAACTGTAACAGTACCATTCGCATTTATGAGAAGCTGTGCCATTGGTCTTCCAACAATGTTACTTCTACCAACTACAACACAGTTTTTCCCCTCTATCTCTATGTTGTACTCTTTTAATATTCTCATTATTCCAAGTGGTGTACATGGTACAAAGCAATCTTGACCTTGCGATAACTTTCCAACATTTACTGAATTAAATCCATCAACATCTTTTTTAGGAGAAATTCTATCAAATAGTTCCAATATATTTAGATGATATGGAATCGGTGATTGTAAAAGGATTCCATGTATACTATCATCTTCATTTAAATCATCTATCAACTCTAGTAATTCATCTTGCGTAACATTTTCATCGTAGTTATGTTCTTCTATGTATATTCCTAACTCTTCACACATTTTTCTTTTTAATTTAACATAGATTTTAGATGCTGGATTATCGCCAATACATATAACAGCTAAGCCAGGCTTAATTTCAAGACTTGATACTTTTTCTTTGATTTCATCTTTTAATTTGTTCGCAACAATTTTTCCATCTAATATCGTCATTTGCATATAACATCTCCTTTACAATCATTGGTATATAATATCATTTTATAAAAATTATTTATCATAAATGTTGCCTTCATTCTTACTTAAAAAAATTCTTCTATTTTATAAGAAACAAAACAACAAGTCCTGCAATAATTCTATAGACCGCAAACCACTTGAAGTCGCCTTTCTTTAGATAGTCTAGTAAGAACTTTATAACCAAAAGTCCAACTATGAAACTTGCAAAAACTCCAGCAAAAAATGCAGTATTAAAAACGAAATCTCCTAATTTAAAAATCGTCGCTGCAAAAACAATAGGTGTAGAAAGTAAAAATGAATATCTTGCAACTGCTTCTCTTTTTATCCCTAGAAGTCTACCTGTAGTCATAGTTATGCCAGATCTAGAAACACCTGGTATAAAGGCTAATGCTTGTGAACATCCAATAATAAATGTTTGTTTAAAATTCATGTTTTCATAATCTATATCATTTTTAGAATTTTTATCAACCACATATAGTAAAATGCCCATAACAATAAGTGCTAAGCCTATAATTATATGATTTGTCAAAAAATCTCCACAGAATTTATCAAGTACAAATCCAATTATTCCACCTGGTATCGTCGCATATACAAGATACCAAAACATTTTTCCGTCAAAAGAATCTTCTTTTTTGAAAACTTTTTTATATCCACCAACAAAAAGTTTTACCCAGTCCTTAAAGAAAAATATTGCAATAGCAAGTAATGTACCTGCATGAAGTGCAACATCAAAATCGCCAATTGCTTCCCAATTAAAAAGCTTAGGAATAGCATAAAGGTGTGCTGAACTAGATATCGGCAAAAGCTCTGTTAATCCTTGTACTATACCTAAAATAATTGCGTGTAAAACATTTGTCATTAATCTTCCTCCCTTTAAATAACAAGACAAATTATTGATTAAATCTATCCATGTAATTAAAATGAACTTCTTCTTTTGAAATATCTTTTTTCAAATCTTTTTTATATTTTTCTTGAACTTTCGCATCTATTTCATGTTCTAATTTCATTTGAGCATCAGAAACCATTTGCATGCCAGCTAGGTATTCTCTGATGCCATCAAATAAAGGCTCTTTTTCTGCTTTATATCTAAATGTTGGGTCTATGTCTATTGCCTTTTGCACACTTTGAACGGCATTTATTTCATCTTCTTTAAGAATATATACTTTTGCAATCTGATAATTTGCCCTGCCAGCAATATCTTTACTCATTGCAGAATTTTTAAAAGCTTCTATTGCTTCATCAAATTCTCCTTTTAGTAAATATATTTGACCCATGCTAAAATATGCTTCGAATTGCTCGGGATTAATTTTTATGACACTCTTATAGCACTCTAAAGCATCGTTAAAATCCCTAAGTTCTGTATGCACAATACCAAGATTATAATACAAATCAAAATCTTCTGGTGCATATTTAATAGCTGTTTTATATACGTTTATAGCTTCATCGTATTTGTTTTGTGAACAAAGAACATTTGCTAAAAGCTCTGAAGCTTCTGTAAAATCTGGTTTAATTCTAAGTGCATTGTCAAGAACGACTTGAGCATCTTTTTTCTTATTCATATCATTAAAGATTATACCAATTTCATAATAAGATTTATAGTCGTTTCTATTTAGTTCAACAGCTCTCGCAAATCTATCAAACGCAGTTCTTCTATCACCAAGTGCATTATATGCTTTACCAAGTCTTACAAAAGTTTCTGAATTTGTAGAATTTTGTAATAATGCTTTTTGATATCTATCAATAGCCTTTATGTTATTTCCCTTTTTAAAAAGCATATCTCCAATTTTAAGGTCAATATATTCTGTTATATTAAGATGAGCATAATCTGTCAAAAACAAAAACATTGGGATAATTACGCCAAAAGAAAATACATACACTTCTGTAGATAAATGTAATTCTTTAAAACCTGATATAATCCCTATAATTTTCACAACAGTAGCAATAATTTGCAAAGATAATATAGCTAAAATATAAGGCTTTTCTGTTTTCCTATATAATTTAAAAGAAAACAAAACAAGCAAAACACAAACAAGACAATAGACAAAACTTTCAAAAAACATCTTACTAACTTTCCCTTCTTACTTCATTTCAAACTTCATGCTATAACGAGTCATGCAATTTTCAATACACCTTAGTGCATTTTCCCTTCCAGTAATTTCTTTTATAGCAGTACGTTTATTTTCTAAAACCTTATATACTTCAAAGAAATGTGAAATTTCTTCGAAGATATGAGTAGGTAATTCTGATATATCATTATAACAAGAATATGCAGGATCATTAAGTGGTACTGCAATTATTTTCTCGTCATTTTCATCCTCATCAATCATCCTAAGCATGCCAATAGGCATACAATCCACAAGAGTCATAGGTACTATATTTTCTTGACAAAGGACAAGTACATCTAAAGGATCATTATCTTCTGCATAAGTTCTTGGAATAAAACCATAGTTTGCAGGATAATGAGTTGATGTATATAGCACTCTGTCAAGACGCAACATTCCAGTACTTTTATCTAACTCATATTTATTTTTAAACCCTTTTTGAATTTCAATAACACAAGTAAATTTTTCCGGCGAAATTCTTTCTTTTTCAATCTCATGCCAAATATTCAAAGGCAAAACCTCCTCTTCACCTAACTCTCTCTCATTTTATCTAAAAAGTATTATTTTGTCTATATTTTTAAGAAAATATTGATACATTAACATAAATCGTATATAATGCTAGTATTATGAGAAAATTAATTGTTGAAAAAGATAATAAAAAGGTTGTTAACTACATAAAAAGTAAATTTAATAATGTTTCTGAAAGTGCTATTTATAAAGCTTTGAGGCAGAAAGATATTAGGATTAATGATGTTAAAGTATCTGAAAACGTTTCTGTTGAAAAAGGCGATGAAATAACTATTTATATCAAAGACGAAATTTTACTTGGCCAAAATGCATCACTTAAAGAAGATTCTATTGTTTATAATGATGAAAACATTGTAGTCGTAAATAAACCGAAAGGAATGCTTACACAAGGCACTGATAATGATATAGGACTTGATAAGTTAGTGTGTGATTATTTTAAGAATCTATCAATTAGGCCTTGTCACCGTTTAGACAGGAATACTTCTGGTCTTATTATTTTTGCTAAGGATTCTGAAAGTGAAGAGATAATTTTAGAGATGATACGAAATCATGAGATAAGTAAGTTTTACAGATGCATTGTCTTAGGTACTCCTGTTCCGAATTCTAAAACTTTGAAGGCTTATCTTTTTAAAGATAGTAAGAATAATCGTGTTATTATTTCTGATGAAAAGAAGAAAGGATATACTGAAATTGTTACTAAATATACCGTTTTAGAAAAGTATAAGGATGGGACTTCTTTGCTTGAGGTTGAGCTTGTAACTGGGAAAACTCATCAGATTCGTGCGCATCTTGCGTATATTGGGCATCCGATAATTGGTGATGGGAAGTATGGGGTGAACAAAGTTAATAAGAAATTTAATAAAGATACTCAGGAGTTACAAAGTTACAAGTTGCGATTTAACTTTGCACACGGGAAGCTTAGTTATTTGCAAGGAAAAACTATTCGCTTAGCTTCTTATTCTTAAAGGTAGTACTGTTGGTCTGCTTGTTAAAGGATAGTACACCGGAAGACAATTTTTACGAGTAGTGCTGAGGAATTTTGTTAAAGATAGTGCCTAAGACCGGAAGTATATTAAATTTTTTGAGCCCTCGCCACACCAAACCGTTGCTCAAAAAATTTAATATACTTCCGGTCTTTAATAAGTTTTGTGACTTTTTGTTTGGCTTGATTTTTCTTTAGAAATAAATTTTGCCAAAGCACTTTAATTATCTATTTGGTCTCTTTTATATATTTTTTATTTGTATTCATTGATTACTATAATTTAACCTTCATAATTTACATTATGTTTGCGAGAGATATTTCTTCTCGCTTTTTTAAATCTTTGATATGTTCTTTAAGCTTATTATAAGCGGAAATAAACTCTGTTTTTTCTTCATCGTTATAATATGCGATGCACTCTGCTATGCCGTCTTCTATTTCGTCTAAAATATCATGGTCGACAATTAAAATCCATTTCTTTTCTTTTTCAAGATATACTTTTTCTAGTACTTTACTCTTTTCTTCGTCTGGGTTTGCTTCGTTTTTTATATCATCATTCATACTTTCTAAAATTTGTAAAACGTCTTTGCCTGTTTTTTCAAGATAGTTTTTAAATATGAAGCTGGGCACAAATACCAGTGCTAGAGAAACACAAATAATAATGGTTTCTTTCATTAGTTCTTCTCCTTTCCTTGACAATATACATTTCCAAGTTCATCACATGTAAAGAGTAATGTATTGTCTATGTTTAGGTTAAATCTTTTTAATTGTTCGTTAAGCCAATTTCTATTTTTCCCGAGGTACGTTAGATTTGTTTCAATAACGTCTCCGTCTAGTATTAAAGTTCTTGTATAACCTGTATATTTAGGCTGTATTTTCATATCCTTTATAGTAACACTTTGATTTTCAGCTTTAGGAATCACACTAATTTGTCCGCTCGTTTCCAGCACAACATAATCTATATCCAATATACTTGGATAACCACAAACTCTTAGTTGTTCTAATAACCCTTCCATTGAATACTTTTGCTTTTTCATGTTTTCTTCTAAGATTCTACCTTTTGCAACTAAAAGTGTTGGCTTACCTGAAATGTATTTATGAACTGTTTTGCTTTTAAATGCAAGTACAGAAGCAACAACTTGTGCAACTAAAAGTCCCAAAATGGGCACAACTCCTTGAACTAAAGATATGCTAACATTTTGCATTGGAAGGCTGGCAACGTCTGCAATCATAATTGTAACGACTAGCTCATAAGGTTGAAGCTGTCCAATCTCTCTTTTTCCCATAAGTCTAATAGCAGCAAGTACAAAAGCATAAATTATTATCGTCCTTATAAAAATAGTACCCATAAATCCTCATTCTCCTTTATTTTTAAAACTAATCTTTGATATTATTGTTTGATAAAAAAGAAAAGATATACAAATTTTTGCATATCTTAGTAATAAAAGTTAATAATATTTAATAAAGAAAAAAGAACTATACTTATAAATCAAGGAGGAAATTAGATGAACAATACTTCAAAAACATCATTTAGAAATATGACCTTAGGAAGTCTCTTGACGAGACTTATTACATCTGCAATTATACTTGCAATAACTGCATTTTTTACACCACGGATTTCAAATTGCAACCATCTGGACATTAATTTTAGCAGCCGTCGTACTGACTGCATTAGACTACTTAGTAAGTACCGTATTTAACATCAATATCAGTTCCATCGGTCACGGAATTATAGGCTTTATAGTCGCAGCTATAGTCTTATATGCCGTACAATTCTTTGTATCCGGCTACACCATAAGTTGGGTCGCAGCCCTAATTGGTGCCCTAATATACGGCATAATAGCAGCAATTATCCCAGGAAGATAAAAAATATGTTTCATGGGGGAAGAAGGCAAAGAAGATATGAAAGGGGT
>OIEN01001366.1_pt1 | contig 11102 bp, 5 predicted proteins | sample 1581741 | NCBI WGS metagenome assembly OIEN01 (sample SAMN01760944, study PRJEB22395) | human gut metagenome | reverse complement strand
CTGGCAGGAAAAATTTATATTTTTTCAATTGTCTACTTGACGGGGAGCGGTTCATTTCCCGACAGCCCCTTGCAAGTTAAGCTTTGTTATTTTTTTTTGATGAAGGCTTTTTCATTTGCTGATGCTGGAAGGTTTGGAGTTGTTCCCTTTGGAACCAGACGAACCTCAATTGCCTCGAGACGTTTTGCGTATCCTTCTGTTCCTGAAGATTCTCCATTCTTAGCCCATGCAAGCCATCCATAATCCTGAGCATGAACTCTGTAGTATACATCATAGTTCTTTGCTACATCACCAGTCAGTCTGATCTGAATTGCTTCCAGACGTTTACACTGTCCAGTTGTTCCGGATAATGATCCGTTAGATGCCCAATTCTTCTCCCATCCAATATCCTGAACGTGAGATCTGTACTGGATTGAGCTGTTCACTGAAGACGGGAGTTTCATACGGATAGATTCCATACGTTTGCACTCGCCTTCTGTACCTGCCATAGCACCGTCATATACATATGCCTGTGTACCATAGTCCTGTACATGTGTCTGGTATCCGACCAGTCTTGCTTTCATAGCTTCTTTGATAGTACCAATAAGTTCTGGTGCTTTGTCCCCTTTGGTAACCAGCTGAATCTTGATTGCTTCAAGACGGTATCCGTAACCAGCTGTTCCTGCTTCTTCGCCATTCTTAGCCCATCCGAGCCATCCGAAGTTCTCGGCATGTACGCTGTAGTATACGTCATAATTCTCTGCAACTTCACCAGTCAGTCTGATCTGGATTGCTTCCAGACGTTTACACTGTCCTTCTGTACCGGATTTTTCTCCGTTTTTACTCCAGTTCTTTTCCCAACCGATGTCCTGAATATGTGTACGATATTCGATAGATCCAGAAACACCATTTGGTAACTTGATCTGGATAGCCTCTAATCTTTTTGATTCACCAACTGTACCAGACGTTTGTCCGTCTTTCTTCCATTCTTCTTCCCAGCCATAATCCTGACAGTGAACTATGTAAGATACGGACATTTTTGTACTCTTTGTAGCTGTAGCTGTAAATTCCTTACCAGTTTTATCTGTGTATTTAGCAGTTGCTTTGTAGATGATCTGACTGTTCTTGTCTTCTTTAACAACATCTGCAGTTACGTCATGAGAATCTTTACAACGGCTGCATACGAATGTTGCAACAGCTGTATATCCTTTTTCTTTATCAGCTGTCCATTTCCATCCGTCTTTTTCTGAGACTTTGTAGTCATGACCGAGAGCCGCTACTTCTTCTGTCTTAGTACCTGTGTAATCTTTGCCTTCAAATGTAACTTTAGCTGTGTAAGTAATCTTACCTGCCTCTGTACATGTTGCGCCATCAGATTTCTCAGTTACTTTTGCATCAACTGTTTCTACATGTTTCTCATCATTTGCACATGTAAATGTTGCTGTTGCTGTGTAAGTGTTGTTTTCACCCTTTGTCCAGTTCCATACAGGAGCACCATACTTATGGCCAAGGGCTTTGAGTGTTTCTGTGTAAGTCTCTGTATAATCTTTACCGTTAAATGATACCTTTGCTGTGTATACCGTCTTACCGTCAGCTTCACATGTTGCTGCTGTTGTTTCTGGTGTAACAGTTGCATCTACTGTCTGAGTATCATCACCACGTTCGCACTTGAATGTTGCTGTAGCAGTCTTATGATCATCAGACCACTTCCATGTTGGCTCACCATATTCATGACCAAGAGCTGCAATTTCTACCTTCTGGTTATCTGTATAATCTTTGCCTCCAAAGGAAGCTGTTGCTGTGTAAACTGTTTCACCTGCTGTTTCACATGTTGCTGCTGTTGTCTTTTCTGTGATTGTCGCTTTTACTTCCTGAGTATCATCACCGCGTTCACATGCAAATACAGCTGTTGCTTCTGTATGGTCATCGTTCCATGTCCATGTCGGCTCACCATACTTATGGCCAAGGGCTGCCAATTCAACTTCATGTGTACCTGTTAATGTACCGATTTCTGTCTTACCTTCAGCATCCTTTACTGTTGCTGTTGCTGTATAGACATCTTTACCCTTTTCTGTACATGTTGCAGCTACAGAGTTCTCTGTATCCTTAACTGCATCAGCAACTGTAATCTGCTCTGCTTTAGGTTCATCATCATCTACAGCACACTTAACACCTGTTACAGATGCTGTATATCCAGTTACATTGCCGTTGTCATCTTTGACTTCAGTCCATGCCCATGTACCTGTGTAGGCATGCTTTCCAGCTTCCTTTGCCTCAGTAGTTGTTACAACATACTTCACACCATCAGCTGTCTTATCTGCTGCTTTGTAGTACATAGTCACGCCCTGTTCACATGTACCTGTATGGCCAGCAAGTTTAGCTGTTGCAGTTACTTTTTTTGCAAGATGGTTCTCAATAGAATCTCTGTTATCTTTGTTTGTTTTGTTTGTATCTGATGTCAGAAGGCAATCCAGCTTATCAAGTTTGTCATAGCAGGATTCACATTTCAGATTCTGGAATGTAACGCTTGTGTGATCATCGCTCCACTCAGCATCTGTTGCTGTGTAAGCATGTCCTTCTGCTGCGTTCTTCTGAGCTTCATCCCAGATAGCTTTTCTTTTCTCGTATGTAGAATTAGCCTGTTCATATTTGGGCTTAACAGGTTCTGTAATACAAGCACCGCACTCTGGGCAAACATAGTTGTCCGCTTCGTTCCAGCTACCGCTATCAGTCTTTGTATAGTATGTTTCATGGAACTTGATGTAATGATGTTCGTGTGCTGTATTCTTTGCTTCTACACGTGTGCCCGCTTTGATCAGACCACAGTCAGAACAACGTTCTTCTGTAAATGCATTACGTCCGCAGTATGCAGGTTCAGAAACTGTTTCATAATTATGAGAAGTACCTGTCAGTGTCTTCATATCAACTGTATCAACGAAGTTAGCTGACCACATGAACTCGTCATTATCATTGCTCTGACTGCCCATGAACTGCTGATACTTCTTGTAGTTTGTATAAGTCGGATTGTAATCTGTCTCTTCGAATTCATAACCGTAGCTGGAATGGTCAAGCAGTTTGCTCTTACCTGAAATGAACGCGAAGTTTGTACCGATTGAAACAACCAGTTTGTCACCCTTCACAGTCAGACCTGCGATTGGATGATTTGTGACAGTGAAATCTGCACTCTTTTCATCTGTTGTTGTAAATGCCATACCGCCAAATAACTTGGTTGTATCACGTTTTGCAGATACTGTGTTATATTCCTTCACAACGGCTACTGCACCGTCTGCAGGATTGTAGGAAACGATATCGTTGGATACGTTGAAGTAAATCTTACCATCTGTATACAGTGCTGCTGTCAGACCAATGGATGGGTAAATGCTCTGTTCATCCACAAACTGTGCATACAGTTTGGTCAGAAGATCATTCTTCTCCATCTTACCGTCTTTGTTCAGAACGCTTACAAATGTATCGTCATCATCGTCGTTTTTCTTGTCTGTGAAATTAATCAGTGTCTTATAATCGCTGTCGCCATCGCCTGTATCCTTATTTGTCAGTTTATGACGAACAATCTTGTACTCTGCAGCCTTCTGGCTCTGATTCATGCTTGTGCTGCTTACTCTGCCAAACAGGTCTGTCGAATCATACATATAGTAAGCATAACCATCTGCATAGTAAACATTACTTGCTGCACGAGCCATCCATGCTTTTTCATATGTTGTATCTGTTGCTTCATTCTGATAAAGTGATCTTAAAACACTAAAGTTATCCTGATACAATTTTCTTGCATCTGTATCGCTGAACAGGAAGAAGACATGGTTCATATCACCATCTGTCTCGACACGGTCACGACTCATAACTTCTGTGTAGACATCTGTATAACAAGGGTCTACATAGTACCACTTACCATCCACCTTGACTGCATTCCAGTAATGGTCGGAACCGAAGTCTTCCTGCTCCTCGCCATACATTGTAACGTTGGACTGGAAGGAAATTCTTACAAGGTCAACTGTGTAGCCTGCATTGATATCCAGTGTCTTACCATCTGAACCATAGTACAGTTCTTTGGCTGTCTTCCAGTTGGAGCTGTCATAGCCTGCATTCTTATCTTTCAGATAAATATCCTTATCCAGACACTGTACAAGGTATGTGAAAGCTTTGGAATAACCAAGACATACGGATGTACCCATACCGAATGCACCAAACTGAGTACCTTCCCAATAGTTGATGACACCAGTTGTCATACCAGTTGCAGCCTGCTCTGCGTAGATTGGTATAGCATCATTGGCTGTTGTGTCATTTACCCCATCCTGATCCAAATCGACAACTTTCTCAGTGGCCATTGCGCCCTGTGTCATCTGCTCAACAGTATACTTTTCATCCGGTTTACTTGGGTCCTGAGCAACACCTTTTTCTTCAGCTTCTTTAACCTGAGCATCTGCTCCCTGCTTGATCTGACCTGCTGTTTCATCACCAAAGTTCGATCTTACAAATGCATCTGGATCCTTCTCAATAGTTTCCTTGTTTTCATTAACATAAGTCTCTGCCTTATTTTTGGCTTCTGTCTTCTCATCTTCCGTAGCTTCGTCCTCAGACTTACCTAAAAGCTGCTGATATTTGATATTCTGAATCGCACCTTCATAATATTTATTACGGATATTATTTACAATTCCTGCATAAATCTGATCATGGAAATTCTTTGTAAGAGAATCTGTATAATCAGCTTTGATTGCATCACAAACATCCTTTTCATGTTCCTGCTTCTGAGGATTCTTAGCAACCATCGGCTTCTCATTCTCTGCTTTTCCAGAGTTCATGATATAAGACATGTCGAATGTATTGTTATGGGCCAGCCAGTCATTCAGAACAAGCAGCTTCTGTGCCTTTGTCTGTGCACCTGATGCTGTAACTGCAGCAAGAGCTTCATCTCTTGCATTTGTTACATCTGGACCATAATACTTAATACCTAACTTATCACCATATGTGAAAGTAGAGATCATACCTGTCAGGTCATCGTAGCTCACCTTGCCATCTCTGATATCCTGAACAGATTTGCCGTCTAAGGCAAGCATCTGACCAAGGATACCAAGACCATCTGTATCATCGTTGAAATCCAGAAAGAATGGATTCTGAACACCGAGTACATTAGCATTGGCTGACCACTGATTCAGATACTGCTGATACATACCAACAACTGTATTAATCTGGTCTGCTGTCAGCTTCTTGGTTTCAGCCTGTTCATCTGCTTCATACAGGTCTGCTGTGCTGATATTAGATTCATTGGATTCTGTGCCGGCTTCTCCGCCAACCATTTCGAGATCCCCCAATGCTTCACGCAGGCTCTGGATTGCAGGATCTTCTTCATCAATCTCCACGTCCTTTGTCAACTGTTCTGCAACAGCTGCATTGGCACCCTCGAACTGGATGACTGGTGTCTGTATTGTAATACCTGAAATAGTTACTTTATTTTCATCAGTATCTGTGTTTGAAGAATCAGTAGTTGCTTCTGTTGCATCATCTTCTGTCACAGAATCTTCTGTTGCTGGATCTTCTGTTGCTGGATCTTCTGCCTCATTTGTATTGGTGTTATCCTGCACGGCTTCTGTAGTATTTTCCTGCACTGCTGGTGTTTCTTCATGTGTAGGCTCTGCAAAAACTGTTGAAGGCACTACACTGAATACCATTATAGTAGAGAGGAATAAACTCAAAAGCATTTTACTTCTCTTTTTCATAATGTCTACCCTTCCTTTCGTGTTTGTATTAGATAATTCATATTATGTTTTTTGTTTGCCCCCACCTCATTTCCATTGTATTTTATTTATACTCCACCCTATATTATATGCTACTGTAATTCGTATTTTGCATATATTTTTGCATATAATTATAATATAGTAATTAGGTATTTACTTTAATATATCACTGCTAACTGTTTTGTTCAAGACATACTGACGTTTTTTAGCACAAAAACACATCGAAAAGTCTGGTTTTCAGGTTTCTGGCATGTATAAACGTAATAAAGAAATTCCCCCGTATCTTATGATTTGTTAAAATACGGGGAATCATCAAGTTTTTTCTTACTTATTTATATAGAATTTACATATTGATGCGACAGAGGAGTCTTTTTTAGTTCAGTTCCTCAAGAATTGCTGCTGTGAGTTCTTTTCTGTTTGTCTTGAAGTGGAAATACGGTCTTTCCTTGATTACGCGGATGTCTACCGGATATTCATATTCTTCCAGTGCATCTGCAAGACCTGCTTTTACTTCATCCAGACTCTTTGTTTCATCAAGGATTACAAAGAAATATGGAAGGAAATATCCTTCATGATCCTGATCTGGTACAAAGCAGAAGAATCCATCTTCTACACCAGCTACACGTACTGCTTTTGTCTCCATTCTCATCATGTAAAGTTCTCCGCCACCGAAACGCTTTGTTGTTCCACGTCCAAGAATGTATACAATTCCGTGTTCATTGATGTAAGCTTTATCTCCCGTATGTAACCAGCAGTTCCCATCTGGATGATTGATCAGTGTTCTTTCAGTAAGTTCATCACCTCTCCATCCCGCATAGTGGAGCATCATAGCAGGACCCGTCATACATAATTCTCCGATTTCTCCATAATTCAGTTCTTCCAGATCCTCTGAGAATACTGCCATAGTTGTTGCCGGCATTGGCATTCCAACGCATCCGTCTACCAGCGGGAACATCGGATTTGGAAGTGTAAAGTTTGAACATCCTTCACTCTGACCATATCCGGCACTTAAAGTTGCTTTAACATTATGCTTATGGAAGAATGCTTCTACTTCTTGTGTTTTCCTTTCGTTCATTGCTTCAGCTCCGGTTCCGATACTTCTTAGATGAGACATATCGTAATCTTCCGGAATTCTGTCACTCTTCATAAGCATTTCACAGAACATTGGAATCAGTGCCCAGAAGTTTGGCTTCTGCTCCATAAATGCGATATCAATATCTTCCAGCGGACAGAATGGATCAAGTACCATAATCAGTCCTGCTGACAATGGGAAGATTGCCATTGATACAGTTACTGCAATCAGTGCAGGTGGTAAGATTGGCAGCCACCATTTTTCCGGTACATCTGACGGCGGAATAAAGATGGACATCTGGAATGCAGTTGCTACTATATTAGAAGAAGAATGAATAACTAATTTAGAGATTCCTGTGGATCCGCTTGTATATGCGCCAAATACTGGTCTGTTCACATCTTCTTGTGCCATATAGTCTTCTGTATAATCTTTCCCAAGTGCCAGGAACTCGTCCCATGTAAGATCTCCTTCTGTTGTCTCTATCGCACCGGTATATCTGGATGCAATTTCTTTTTCAACATAGTCCGGGACAGATTTTCTATCTGCATAATCATATGGAGAAACCTTAATTACACGCTTCATTGGTGTCGTTGCACGGAACAGATCTTCATCTGACTTTGATGTATAATCCATGACAAATGCTGTCTCTGATTTTGATTTTCTGATTGCAAAACATAATTCTTCTGGAATGTCATCTCTGCAGATAATTGCAGCTCCGATTCTTTCTGCTGCGATCAGAAGGATAAAATGTGCCGGAACACTTTGCAGAAATACAGGAATTCTGTTTCCTTCACCAAATCCAAGTATCTTTAAAGATTTTGCTGCTTTATCAACTTCTCCCCAGAATTCTTTCCATGTAATTTTGTTTCCGTAATATTCAAATGCAATTTTATTTTCGTCTGGATTTTTTGCTCTTAAAAACGTTTCAACAGTTATTGTTGGCACTTCAACGTTGCGCAGTGCTTCTGGATAAAACTGTAACCATGGTTTATCAACGCTCGCTTTTCCAGTTAATGTTGCTCCTGTATTTTCCATAATTATTTACTTCCTTTTCCGATTATTTATTTGTTTTATAATGACGATTCGTATTCTATCATGGATATTTTTCCTTTTCAATAGAAGTGGTGAATTTGGCATATTGAATCAAACAAATCAACTAATTCATTTTTTTCAGGATTTCATTCAATAGGAAATTTTTTGTATAAATGTTCTTGTTTTCTTATTTTGTATGCAGTACACTAAAATTATAATAGAAGAGAGGGGCTTTTGATTATTATGAAAGAAAAAAACAGATTCAGTGTTCTGTTAGAGCATCTGACATCTATGGCCAATTTAAAAAATTATGTACTTGCCAAAGCTGTGCAGTATGATGAATCTTATATAAGCAAATGGATTAGTGGAAAATCACTTCCAACAGAAAAAAATCACGAAATTATTTTGCAGAATATCAGCCAGTGTATTGTTGAGGCTCTGACTGATGATAACCGGGACACTTTTTTAGAAGAATATCAAATTTCTGACGTTTCGAATCTTCAGAAAGCGATTTACGATCATCTCGAATCTGAATATACATATGTAAAAGAACTTCAGGTAACAACTGGTTCTAAAGTGGCTACTAAAATTTCATATTATCCGGAACTTACACTGGATCAGTTTATCTTTAAAATGAAACATCCATCACTCCGTAAAGTACAGTCGCTAAATATTTATGCTATGGTAGATATTCTGAATGTAGACACGAATTATCAGCTTTTAATTGCTGAATTTAACAGCATGCACAATGACAGAGGACTTGTGCTTCCAGGAGTTCATTTTTCTTTAATGATTGATTTGGAATCGTCTTCAGATAATCCGGTTTATACGGCTGGTTTCCTGATGAATTTGCTTTCAAATCTTTCGAATATTGATTTTAATCTTTATTGCGGAACACAGGCACAGAAAAAAATGGTTTTTGCGATTAAAGATATTTATTCGCTTTCAGGTATGTTAGTTGATCAGAACCATTGTCTTGCTGTTACAACAATTGAAGATTCGTCTCTTTCAACGGAACTTTATTACAAATTAAAATTACTTTGCAGCAAAGAAACATTGCTTATTCGACGGACATCTATTCCTGAAATGATTCGTACTTACGAATATGAGCATTCACTGTTTGCCCGGAATTCTTCTTGTCTGCTTGGACATTTTACAGAACATTTTCTTCCAACTGATTTACATAATGAGCTGCTTGATAAGTATGGCTCTTTTATAGGAAAGACATACAGACCTGTACTTCAAAAAATGCATTCTCTGGTATCGCAGATACTTGCTGTTACACCGATAAGAGCACTGATTTATGCTTCTGCATTTACAGATTTTACAGTTACTGGCGAATTGGATTTCTATGGTTATCGAATTCAGCTTTCGCCGGAACAGCGTCTTCATTTTTTTAAGCATATGAAACATCTGCATGAAATTTCAAATGCGCTTCAGATTAAGATTTTGCCGAATGGTTTGCTGTCTGATTACCAGCATATCCCAAGACCGACACTGTTTTTTGCAGATGAGTTTTCTTATTTGCGTTTTAGGAGAAATACACCGTATTATAATATCTGTATTCCGAACAAAATTAGTTTGAATCGAATTTTTTCGGCCTTTTACGATACCGTTTGGGAGTTTGAATCCTGTATTGCACCGGATGCATATCTTACTCATGCAATCCATTCTGTAGAAATTTTGCAATCAGATGCTTCAGGTGATGTGCACAATTAAGAGAAGTCAAGTGGGCTGTTGCAAAATAGATGAGTAATCATCTATGGAGCAATAGCTCCATTTTTATGTCCAAAAGCAGAAAACGGACTCCGAAGAGCCCGCAATCCATGGTATAATTAAGTATGACCAAATACATAAAATACCATAAAAATTATACCGAATTCGGCGAGCCTTATCAACTGGTTTTGCCATTAAATTTGGAAGGTCTGGTTCCTGATGATGATTCTGTCCGACTGCTGAGCCACGAATTGGAGGATTTAGATTACAGTTTACTGTATCAGGCGTACTCTACCAAAGGCAGAAATCCGGCAGTGGACCCAAAGACCATCTTCAAGATCCTGACCTATGCTTATTCCCAAAATATTTATTCTTGCAGAAAGATTGAAACCGCTTGTAAACGTGATATTAACTTTATGTAGCTGCTTGCTGGTCAGAAAGAACCGGATCACAGCACGATTGCAAGGTTCCGTACTGGATTTTTGGCAGACACCTGCGAAGCCCTGTTTTATCAGATGGTACGTCGCTTGGAACGAATGGGCGAACTATCAAAAGAAACCATATTTATAGATGGTACGAAACTGGAAGCCTGTGCTAATAAGTATACGTTTGTATGGAAGAAATCGCTTGGAAAATGGGAAGAAAATATGTTTCTGAAAATACAGGAGGCGGTCACCCTACTGAACCAAGAGTACCTACAGGCTGTCCGTATAAAGAACGATGTTCCCGTGCTAAAGGGAATAAACGTCTGTACATCTCCAAAAGTTTCTTAGAGAAGCGTCAGGAATCCTATGAAAATATCCTGAGTGAAAAGGGGATCTTATACCGGATGAATCGCTCGATATGATGCTGGGATCCTTTCAATTACTACTGGGGATGCCGAAATTTGCTATTCGTGCGACAGCCTCTTTTCTCTTTCAGGCTGCCTGTAACCGTATTTTTTCAGAAGCGGTACGGTTTCTGGCATTATTTTCCATATTTTCGCGGCTGGTCGGAAATACCTGCGAGGTAATCGAGACTGCAGTCGTACGTCTTTGCCAGCCGGATCAGCATTTTCTCCCGCTCCGGCGTTTCTTCTATTTTTCTGTACATGAATGAACTTCTTTTTCCTGTCCTGCTTCGTCTGCGGCTTTTTCCGCCTCCGGTACGTATCCCGGGTTGTCGTCGTATCCTTCCAGGAAATTGTGGCGGATACCGTGCTGTTTATAGCCGACTACCGTGTCAATATTGACATTTTCCACACTGCGGAAAATATTGCTCTCGACAAACGGATTCACCTTTTTCAGATTTTTGATCAGTTCTTTGATCTCTACGCGCTTGGAGCGGTTTTCTTCATTGTTACAGGTTGTACACGTATCTGTGAATTTGCAGGCACACTGGATAAAATGCAGACCATTGTAATCTCTCCACGCCTTGATATCGTCCTCACGCACCAAATACAGCGGGCGGATCAGCTCCATGCCCTCAAAGTGGATGCTGTGAAGCTTTGGCATCATCGTCTGTACCTACGCACCGTAAAGCATTCCCATCAGGATCGTCTCGATGACATCGTC
>OIEN01001364.1_pt1 | contig 11110 bp, 13 predicted proteins | sample 1581741 | NCBI WGS metagenome assembly OIEN01 (sample SAMN01760944, study PRJEB22395) | human gut metagenome | reverse complement strand
GCGAACGAGCCGTTGCCTCCGATCACTATCAGGGCGTCGATGCCGAACTTCTTGATGTTCTCATAAGCCTTGGCACGGCCTTCGGGGGTGCGGAACTCGTCGCTGCGGGCTGTCTTGAGAACGGTGCCTCCGCGCTGGATGGTGTTGCTCACGCTTTCGGTGGTCAGCTCCTTGATGTCTCCGTTGATCAGGCCTTCATAGCCGCGGTAGATGCCCATCACCTTCCATCCTTCGTAGATAGCCGCCCTGGTCACCGCCCTGATGCAGGCGTTCATTCCGGGGGCGTCTCCTCCGGAAGTCAGGACTCCTATGGTCTTGTTGTTCATTCTTCAGTTGCGTTAAACATACAAAGGTAATGAAAAATATGAGAATATTGTTATCTTAGAGACATGAAAGGAATCAACATGCTCGCGGCCTCAGCCGCCGCCCTGTGTCTTGTCTCATGCGGACAGAACACCACGACATCCGAAGCATCTTCGGAAGAAGCCAACGCAGTCATCGAGGCGATAATGAACCGCCGCTCCATCCGGATGTACAAGGACATCCCCGTCGAGCGCGAGAAGCTGCAGCTCATAGCCGAGTGCGGAGTGAACGCTCCCAACGGCCTGAACTCGCAGCCCTGGGAGCTGCGCATAGTCGACGACGCCGAAATGATAGACGCCATCAGCGACAGCTATCGCAAGGCCAACCCGGAGATGGTCGCCGCTGACCCCAATTTCAGGAACATGTTCCGCAACGCCCCCGCGGTGATTTTCATCGCCGTGCCTGAGGGCGACAACGGCCTTAACGCCGGACTGCTCGGAGAGAACATCTGCCTTGCGGCCTATTCGCTCGGACTCGGAACAGTCTGCCTCGGAGGACCGGTGGTCTACCTTAGCGGCAGCGAGGAGGGGAGGGCCTTCGTGGACAGGCTCGGCTTCAGCGACGGTTACGAACTGCTCTATATGATAGGTGTCGGCTATCCCGACGAGAGCCCCGAGGCCAAGCCCCGCGACCTCTCGAAGATCAGGTTCGTGGATTAAGAACAGAGGCCGCCGGATATTTGAGTCCGGCGGCTTCTGATATTTTGGACCTTAAAGCGGTCCTGAGAATTTCTTGACCGCGTTTCCGCGGATCAGTGCGTCGTGCCTTGACCAGTTCTCCTTTTCAGATTTGTTTCTGCTTTCTTCCTGCATGTCCAGGAGTTTGAGCATCAGACGCCTTTTTGCGGTTTGCTTGTTCTGGAACTGCGACCTTTCATCGCTGCACCGGACAGAAATGCCGGATGGAAGGTGTGTCGCTTTAATCGAGGTCTCCACTTTATTGACGTTTTGCCCGCCGTTTCCGCCCGAGCGGCATGCTGAATATACGATGTCGCGTTCATCAATTTCGGGCAATTTGAGGTCATCGATGAAATGGACTCCGACGAACCAGTTCTTGCGTTTGTGGCCTGGCCGGTAGGGGTTGCTTGTCGAATGCCAGAGTACCGAGCCTTCCCATTCCGAGATAGATGCAGCTGGAATCTCCGAGTCGGAGGCCAGGGTTATGGACATGAAGCACTCCGGCTCGGATTTGTGCGGCTCGCAGTCGAAGACTGTCAGGTTCGGGATTGACTGGCAGATTTCGCGGGCGACGAGAGTAACCGTCCGGGCGCATTCTACCGGCCCCCTGCCGGCGGTTATCTGTATATATTTCTTCACTTTCCGGCGTCTTTGATGTTGAATTTAGGTTTTACGAAAGATACTACATCCACAGTCGGGCCTATCAGCGACAGAATCTCTTCAGTAGGCTTGTAGGCCTGTGGAGATTCATCGAGAGTCTCGGCACATACGGAGGATGAGAATATTCCGGACATGGCGGATTCGTAGTCCGAAAGGGGTATCTGCTTCCTTGCCTGGTTTCGGGACATTTTCCTTCCTGCTCCATGCGGGGCGCTGCAAAGCCACTGATCATTGCCTTTCCCCATGCAGATGGCGATTCCGTCACGCATGTTGAAAGGAATGCATATTTTACGGCCTTCCGGAGCGGCTATTGCTCCCTTGCGCAGGACGGGCTGATCTTCGTTTACCGAAATATAATTGTGTGTTGTGTAGATGGATTCAGAGCATCTGGCCTTGCAAAGTTTTTTGAGAATGACAAAGATTCTGTCCCTTATCGTGTCGTGGTTGAAAATCGCGTAGGCCTGCGTGAGGACCATATCTGAAAGGTATCCGTTCAGTGCGTCTCCCCACAGATATCCTCTGTATCTGGCCCTCTTTGGATTGTCTGCTATGTTATGCCAGTGGTTTGCGACCTTGACGCCAAGATTCCGTGAGCCGCTGTGGATTGTCAGCCAGCCTTCTCCGGATTCTGAATCTTCTCCGTATTCTATGAAATGATTTCCTCCGCCGAGAGTTCCGAGGCTCTTGTAGAAAATACCTTCCTGCAATTTTATCCGGCGGCAGAAATCGGATATGAAACGGGCATCTATACGGGGAACTTCATTGATAAGGTCAGGTGCTGCTGAACGTGCTTTCTGGTACTGTGCATTCAGGAACCGGAACAGCTCTTTCTCGTTTATGCTGTTTTTCTCGCAGATTTCCGTGCCTGTCGGTATGGCTTCCCGTATCCTGTGGTCAAGCAGGGCGAAATCGTCAAGGTTCATGGGATAGGACAGCCTGTGCATGGAAATGGTGCAGCCTATGTCGACACCTACATGGTCGGGATTGACATATTCACCAATCCTGTAGACTGTGCCTACATTGCAGGAATTCCCGGCATGGACATCCGGCATCTGCAGGATTCTGGCGCCCTCGAATGCCGGGTGGTCGCACTGTTCCCTGACCCATTGCTGAGCGGCATCTTCTATATTGTCAGTAAAGATTTCGGCTGTGGCGTATTGTCCCGAGATTGTCATAAGTTATCATACATATTTCGAAGTGCAATATAAATCCTTATTATGCCAAAGTATGGCGTACTCCGTCTGAAATTAGTTGATTTTGACTTGCAACAGAGTTTCCAATTGTTCCGGTGTCAGAAAATCATCATTTTCATCGTCCCCGTAGTTCCATCGTGATGTCGTGGAAATGATTTCTCCGTCCGGACCTGCTATCACGGCAATCAAAGAATATCCGTATTCGTCATGCGGGTAGTTTGTACCCGGAAATGCAGGAATTTTTTCCATATCGTCCCTGACACAGAAAAATATGCGGTTCTTTCCGTAGCCGGCGTGTTCGTCGTAGGCGAATTCAGACTGGAGTATGCACCAGTCAGGGGCATATTTCCTGTACTTTAGGGCCTGTTCAAATGATATGATCTGCTCGATTCTGTAACTGTGAGGATAATCCGAATGGTATTCCTCTGCGTCAAGGTCTATGTTCAGAGTGCTTACGACGGAATCGAGTGATAACCCGTTGAAGTTTCCGTCATAGCAGTCGAAGGCCGGAGAGTGACAGATGATTTTAAGGAGAGCGTTGACTTGCGATATGCCCTTTTCGCTTTTCAGATCAATCTCACCTTCACGGCTCCATCTGACAACCCCTCGCAAAAAAGTACCGTATGGATAGCTCAGATCCAGTTTCTGACTCATCGAACCTGTATTTCTATGCCGTCTGCAATGGTGTCGCTCGTTACTACCTTTTTTTTCTGGCTCTCAGAGATGTCGAGAGTCGTGAAATCGCTGCCTTTTTCCGTGTGTATCGGAATGATTGCGGCGTTAGGATTCACTAGCCTGCATACTTTGGCAAGTGCTTCCCTGGAGGCGTGCCCGGATGTGTGCAGGTATTTGAAGTTCCAGTCGTATGAGTGGACGAACCTGTCGGTGCTTTCATTGTATGCCTTGCATCCGGGCGTAATATATCCTTTGAATTGGGAGTATATGAAAGCCGTTTCCTTTTCAGCTAGCAGGGGCATCAGTTCTTCCAGGTATCTCTTGAACTTGTCGGAGGTCCTGACGAGCATGGTGAATCCAGACTCAAGCATTGATTGCTGAAGAGTCTTGTCATATTCACGTGAATCCTTGAAATTGTAGATCAACATTTTTCGGCCGAGACTGCGGGTGAATGTGTCCAGCAATTTGCACTGATATCCGTCCGTGACGAACAGTCTGCCCGGATGGTGGGCGGTAGCCTGATAGAACGAGGCGAGTCTGTCCAGGTCGGTCGAGGAGCAGAGCACGAAGGCATATTTATAGTCTGACATCAGCTCGTAGGCTTTCTGTTGCAATTCCTCTTCAGGCATCATTCTTTCGTCTGCTCTGGAGAGCGTTGTCCCTTCTGTGATGAGAACGTCGATGTCTCTTCCTGTTACGAATTTTTTCAATGTGCCGGCGAGGAAATGGCCGAGATAGCCGTGATCCCTGAAGTCTCCGGTATGCAGGATTGTCTTGCCGTCGCATTCAACGATGAACATATAGGCGTCAGCCGCCGAATGGCTTACGTAATAAGGAGTGACCTTTATGTCGCCGACGGTGATGGTTTTATCTGCATGGTATTCTTTGAATTTGGCTACTGCTTCGAGGGCGGCTTTGTATTTCTGACTTTGACCTTCCTCCGGGACATGCTGCATGTGGGCGTAGAATTGCTTCTTTATTGTCTTAGCGATCTGACCGAGATATTGGTCAATGCCCTTCTCGGCAACAGAAGCTTCGAAGGCGATATGGTCTCCGTGGTAGTGTGTGTAAAAGACTGCCGAAACGCCTTCGAGAAGCCGGTCGAGGTTCTCCGGCGTATCATATATGTCATTGACCTGGCCGTCGGCCTCGGGAAGGTTGTGGCCGAGGTCGATAAGTATCTTGGTTCCGGAAGCGGACTGTATCTCGGTGATGCAGCCTCCTATTTGGTCGATTCCGCGGTGGATTTTGATTCTCATTTATTTAAAATGCAAGTTTCGTAGAAAATATATTTTTTTAACTCGGAAATCTCTAAATTAAAATTCTTGATTTCTTTTGATTCAAATTCTTTCAAACACTTACTTCCTTTTATAATTTCCGTAGCGGCTATTAAATGGCTATCAAAAGATTTCAGGTAACTAGAGTTGTCCATTAAGTGAAGCGAATATCCCAAACATTGATAATGTCGTGTCTCGGCAATGAGTTTTATCATATCATATTTAAGCGCTTTATTACAATGATTTTCGTCATCAACCGATAAAGATCCTGCTTTGAACTCAATGAGCGCGACTGGAAGTTTCGAATCGTCATATAGCGTAAGATCTATTTTACCAGACCTTGCACCGCCGATGCATGAATCATTTCCATTTCGAGCAGACTTATAATAAAAATATGTTGGTGTTTCCACAGAATAATGCCATCCTTTGTCTTTAGTGAGTTTCTTAGCTACCTCAACAAAAGCAAATCGGAGTTCTTGTTCACTAATCCGTATCTTGCCGCTTCGCTTATTGTGAGAAGCATATTCAGGAAAAATAATTTGCAAGTCGTTATTTTGCTTTTGATATACAGTTTGGAGTGCTGTAAATGTTTCGTTGATAATGTTATTTACAACACACTTTACATTATTAAGATCTTTCATAATTATTTGTTTTAATGTAGTATTAATTAACTTGATTTTACGTTGAGTCCGAGTCTTGTGCTTAAAAATAAAAAAACGACAACATTTCCTATTTTATCCCCCCATAAGTTCTTGATATTTTGAAACATTATATGACCTCGTTCCTATATGCGCTTCTCTATAGTCTGACATGTGATGGTCGTGGCCAAACAGATGATAATGAGGATGAAGTTCCGAGATGCCTTGAATCGTAGACGGAGGAAAATGTGTGATTAGAAAATCAATACTATTCACGGTCTTTGCGACATGGCGGCTGACTTCAGGACTCGCAAGGCCATAAAAGGTGATGTCGTTATATTCGATAATGGTATCTAAACAGAGGTCGATGTTTCTGTTTCTGAACAGCAGTTCTCCCCATTTCGGAGCAAGAGTGAATATATGTTCGCTGTCGCCGGGTACGAAAATATGCTTTGCAGCAGGCAGAGACTCGAACCAGTTGAGAAAATCGGCATAATTGTCCGGGTCGAGTTCGTCCTCGACCGCGTCTCCGGCGCAGATCAGCACATCGGTGCCGTCAGGGACGAATAAATCCCAGTGCATCGTATGTGTGTCCGAAAAAGCAAAAATATTCGTATTTTTATATTTTATCAGCATATAACCGTTATTTTTCTTTTCAAAGGCGAGATGGTCTCCAAGATAGTGGAATATATCCGTTGTAATAGTTCCACAGACCTTTAGTCTTGTTTATGGTTGATTTTCCACTGCCGCATTTGAGGAAGAATATCGCCCATTGGGTCTATAATATCTGTGTTATCCATATCCTTTTTCAGTTTCATCTTAGGACAGAAGAGAAGAACGGGAACATTTTCCGTCCTTGCGAGCAGATGCATTTCCAGTTCGATTTCCTTTCGCTTCGCCCGGATTCCTCCGTCAAAATCAGTGATGTCCAAACCTTCGAGACAGTCGATGATTATGGCGCGGACGAATTTCCTCCTGATTATTTCGGTCGCTCTTTCATAAAGTGCGCGGCAGTCTTTGTCCTCAAGGTCAATGGCGTAGAGGGCTCCGATCTGTCCGCTGCGGTCTTGCAGAAAGGCTTCAATTTCCTTTGCCGTACCCTGGGTCGAGAAATACGCCACGGAAGTGCAGTATCTGCCCCTGAGTTCGGCAATCAGATTGCCGGCGAAGAAAATCTTATCGATCTTATCGCTACAGCCGATGCAGTGGAGTTCTCCATGTTCGAAACCGGGTATGTCTTTCAATAACTTCATAATTGACTTTTCGGCAAAAATACATCAGTGTTCGGCAAAAAAGTGGCATAGTCAAGCATTGCCCTGAAATAAATTTTCGTATTCGGAAATATTCATATAAATGGTTCTTCCTTTTTCAACAAGACCGCCGGTCCGGTGGACATGTCCGAACAGATGGTATTTCGGCTGTGCTTTCAGGACGAAGTTCAGGATTTCCGGGCTGCCGAATCCGTCGTCCAATATGCCGAGAGGGGGATAGTGGGTCACCAGGATGTCGGTGCCCTCAGGAATATCCTCGTCAGCTATCCTGCTGTTTCCTGAAATCGAAGTTATCGCAATGCCGCCGAAGTCGTCCAAGGCATCTTCCAACAGGATAATGCGGTGTTTTTCAAAACGGGGTCTGATTCCGTCCGCCTGCCCGATGTCGAATGAAAGTTCGTGATTGCCGGGAACGAAAATCCTGTACCTGCAGGGCTGGCGCGAGAACCATTCCAGAAAATCATCGTACTCGTCTCCCCGGAGATTGTCCTCGACAGCATCTCCTGCGCAGATCAGTATGTCTGTGTCCGCCGGCACTTTGACCTGCCGGTGCGCGCCGTGGCTGTCGGCGAACGCGAATATCTTCTTGTTCTTATATTGCAGTTCCATTGTATCGCTTGTTCAGCTTGCCGATGGTTTCAGCCAGTTCCTTTCTCACATGCTCCGGCTCCAGCACCTCTACTTCCGCTCCGAACGAAAGGATATCCTGCTTGAAATCATAGTCGGGAGTCAGGAAATACTTGAAAGTCGTATATTCCAGGCCCTCCTCCACTATTTCCTGCGACTTGTGAAGCGGAAGAGACTTGAAATACTTGGCCTGCATGTTCGAGGTCTTGACAATGACGATTTCCCGTTTCAGGTCGTCATATGCACGTACTCCATAGTAGCCCTCGAAATAATCGTGGGCATTGAACGTCTTCGGGAGCGAGAACTTCTCACTGCCGATTTCCATGTCCAGCACTCTGTCAAGTGCGAACATGTGAGGTCCCTCATCGCCTTCCTTATGGGCGAACAGATACCAGCGCCTCTTGAACTCGCGGAGGCACCAGGGTTCCAGCACCAGGTCCTCGGGGGCGGGTTTACGATAGCTTTGATATTTGACATTCAATACGTTCCCGCTCCGGATTGCCCGGATGATTGTCGTGAGGTACTTTCGGCTTGACGGAACATTCTCGAATATGATTCTGTCCTTGATCCCGACGCTCTCGTTAAGAAGACTGTTCAGGCTCAGGGATTCGAGCATCCAGTTCCTCAGCTCACCTCCTCCGATTTCATCCTCGTTGTCGATGTAGTATTTGTTGTCGTGAGGGTCGCATACTATCTCGATGCCGAAAATGTCTGCGATTGACTGAATGCGGTTATAGAATGTGCGTGGCGCAAGCTTCTTCTTCTCGTCGTTGACGGAACTGTGCAGCCAGAGTTGCTGTATTTCTTTGAGAGTCAGGCTGCCCCTGCTCTGTAAAGTCTCTATCAGCCAGATGTAGCTCTTGAAAAAATTTTTAGCCATCTATATTGAATTTAGTTTTACTCCTCACTGAACAAAAACAAAGTTAGCAATACTCTCGGCAAAATTCCGGCAGACACTAAAAAAGTCACCGCAATTATTCATTATGCCAATTTATTGCCGAACCTGCCGATAATATTGCAAACGAAAGTATTGCCCATCAAGAAACATAAACTTTATAATAATGTCAAATAAAGAAGAGAAAACGACTGTTGCAGCTGCTGTTCTTCATGAGGTCAAAGCAAGTGACATGACCCTTATGGGAAGCTTGGATAAGATTGTCACCACCCTCATTTCCCGGGACACAACAGGAGCTACGCATCTGCAGGAGCAGAAGCTGCCTGATGCGAAAGATGCACTGAGTATATTGCTAGGAAATTCGATATCTCCGAGATTCAGGCAATGTTGTTCGCCTTGATGTTTGATAGGGCAGGAAACGAGTACTGCACAACGAAAGATTTCGCCGAATATTTGGGTGTTACGGTTCTGAGAGCTTATTCATATTATGAAGACTATGAAGTGCTCAGAAAGAAATGGCTTATCAGAATGACACAGGAAGGAATGTTCCGCATTCCCAGGATGGTCATAGCCGATACAAGAAAAGATAAAGTTTTCAAGAAGCCTGATTTCAAAAATCTTGACATAGCCGGATTGGTTTCGCAAATCGGCCACTTTGTCGCTTATGTCAAGCAGTCGGAATATAGTGTGGAGGAGGCTGTGGAAGATGCGCAGGCGGCACTTTTAGAGAATCCGGGAACTGGAATGTCAAGGGTGTATGAGAAATATCAGATAGACGATTGTACCATAAACGAGAAGTTTCTCTTTTTTCTGCTAATTATTTCAAGGTTGGAGAATGATATTGATAATATGTCTGTGGCGATGCTGTCTAAATATTTTAATGATAATACCTACATAGCTTTAAGAAATTTCATTTTCAAAGAATGGTTAAGCCTGCAGAGCAAGAAAGTCATCGTGTTTGAGACTTGTGACGGGATTGTCACGAAAGACCGGATAAGGATCAACGAGGACGTACTTACGGAGATTTGTCAGGATGATCCGGTACTTCTTGAGAGCGGTTCGCCTGCGGCGGGCGTCATATCACCCGAAAGTATCGTTAAAAAGAAACTCTTTTTTACGGATGAAGTCCAGAAGAATATCACAATGTTGTCCGGGGTTCTTGAGGAACATAAATATGATGAATTGAAGTTCAGAATGCGAGGGAATGGAATGCGTGAGGGTTTCACTTGTCTGTTTTATGGCCCTCCAGGCACTGGAAAGACCGAAAGTGTATATCAGCTTGCGAAGGAGAGCGGCAGAGAATTGATTGAGGTTGATGTGGCAGCGCTGATGAACTGCTATGTCGGAGAGACCGAGAAGAACACAAGGAGGCTGTTCGAGAACTACCGGAGGAGGGTACATAGAGGCAGCAGAGCTCCGATTCTGCTTTTCAATGAAGCTGACGCCATACTCGGCAGAAGGATGAAAGGTGCCGAGAAGTCTGTGGACCGTATGAGCAATTCCGTCCAGAACATCATTCTTCAGGAGATGGAGAAACTGGACGGAATCATGATAGCCACGACAAACCTCACCGAGAATCTGGATTCGGCTTTCGAAAGAAGATTCCTGTATAAAATCAAGTTCGAGAATCCTACGGCGGAACTGCGCGGAAGAATATGGTCGGAAATGCTGCCGGACTTGAAGGACGAAGAAGTCGGAGTACTTTCGAAGCAGTATGATTTCAGCGGCGGACAGATAGAGAACATCGCGAGGAAACGCTTCATTACGACAGTATTGGGTGGCAAGGATGTGCCTTTCGAACAAATCTGCGATTTCTGCAAGGAAGAAGTGCTTCAGGAAAATGACATTACGAAAATAGGTTTTTAAATATGACAATATGAACGATTTTGATAAATACGCCAGCAGCAAGAAGGGGCTGGGCCCAACACTGCTCGATGGATATATGCGCCAGTACGCCAATTACATCAATCCTTGCATCATCGAAGAAAGGCGCCTTAATGTGACTTCCATGGATGTCTTCAGCCGTTTGATGATGGACAGGATAATATTCATTGGCACCGTCATTGATGATGACGTCGCCAATATCGTCCAGGCGCAGCTGTTGTATCTGTCGTCGGTATCCTCGCAAGACAAGATCTCAATTTACATCAACACCCCCGGCGGACAGGTGTCCTCGGGCCTCGCCATCTACGACACGATGCAGCTTGTTGCGCCCGAGATTGAGACGATATGCACCGGCATGGCCGCCTCGATGGGTGCCATTTTGCTTTCGGCCGGAGCCAGAGGGCAGCGGTCGATTCTTCCGCACGCGAGAGTCATGATCCATCAGCCTAAAGGCGGTGCGCAAGGACAGGCAGCCGACGTCCTGATCGCCGCAAAGGAACTTGTGGTGGCAAGAAAGGAATTGAGTTCCCTCCTTGCATTTCATACCGGACAGGACTCCTCAAAAGTCTTTGCCGACATCGACAGGGATTTCTGGATGAATGCTGAAGATGCGAAAAAGTATGGCATAATTGACAACATACTTACAAAGAAGGAATAGCGTATTTCCGACAGTTTCGCTATCTTTGTACTAATGCTCACCAACGCCGAAATGAAGTCCATACGATCGCTCCGGGAGAAGAAGTTCCGGGACGAGCTTGGGCTTTTCACGGTCGAGGGTGAGAAATCCGTGGCCGAGGCGCTCGCCTCCTCGTTCGAGGTGGTCAGGGTGCTGCGCGCGGAGGACATCGGCGCCTCCGCGATGGAGCGCATTTCCCAGTGTGCGACCCCGTCTCCGGTGCTCGCCGTGGTCAAGATGCCGAAGGAGGACAGACCCGCGGAGCTTCCGGGCG
>OIEN01001360.1_pt1 | contig 11147 bp, 10 predicted proteins | sample 1581741 | NCBI WGS metagenome assembly OIEN01 (sample SAMN01760944, study PRJEB22395) | human gut metagenome | reverse complement strand
TTAGTGGCAGCGGCTTTAACGTATGTAGCGGCTCTATTTGTCAGTTTGATGCAGCTTTTGCGTTGGGTTATAATTATTGCTTCATCACAACGTGATGACAATTAAAAAACGAGTGATAGTCACTCGTTAGTCTAAATGATATTGAAGGCGCATAGCCTTTGATAAATAGCGAATATTCATCATTTCACAGATGGCACATACTTTATCCATAATCGATACCAGAATTCCTTCGCGATGTTTTGGTGGAATGGGGGTTAAAGGAAACATGTGGCGGGCAATGATGTTCGCTTCTAAATCGTTAATTTGAAAGTCTTGGAAAGCTTTTTCTTTGGCAATACGCGGATGGTTAAATCCATGCCATTTATGGGAATCATCTTTTTCATGCCAATCATAGAGAAAATAATCATGGAGTAAAGCTCCTCGGATTAAAGCTTGTTCATCAAAACGGAAAGGCAAGTGGCTCGCAATAAAATAGCTTGTATAGGCAACGCCAATGGAATGTTCATAGACACTCGTTCCGCGGTGTTGCGTAAAATGACGTTCTTTATTCATATGTTTTGATGAAGTGATCGTATGACCTAAACAAGTAAATTTCAATTGTGTAGAAGTTAATGGTTTTAATTTTTTTCTTTCCATAGACTTTCCTTTCTTTGCTAAAATGATTATATGAATCACAGAAAGAAAATACAAGAATAAATTCATAGAAAGGATTTGTTATGATTGCATTTGTTGAAGGAACCGTCCGCCTGATTCGTCAAGAAACCATTGTCCTTGACGTGCAAGGGGTTGGCTATGAACTCTATGTCAGCCGCCCGGAAGCGCAAAAAATCGGCAGTGAGGTTTTTTATTATACGTACCAACATGTCCGGGAAGATGCCATTCTTCTTTTTGGCTTTGAAAAAGAAGAAGATTATGAAGTTTTCATGCGTTTGATCAATGTGCGTGGCATTGGACCGAAAAGCGCTTTAAATATTCTAGGTGTAATCAGTGGACAAGAGATGATTCAAGCCATTGAAAACGATGATATTAAGCGTTTAAAATCTTTGCCAGGTATTGGTGCGAAAACGGCAGGACAAATTGTTTTGGATCTTAAAGGAAAATTTGTACCCGTTGAAACCAAAGCAGAGGAAAAGGTGGAAAATCCGGCTTGGCAAGAAACGCAGGAGGCTTTGGAGACCATGGGCTTTAAAGCCAGCCAATTAACAGAAGTGAAGAAAGAATTAGCTTCACAAAAGGATTTAACGACATCGCAAATGTTACGAAAAGCATTGCGTTTATTAGGTAATTAAGAAAGGAGATGTTTTCTTGGAAAGAGAAGTATCGGCAGATCTACAAGAACAAGATGGCTTAGAAACCAGTCTTCGTCCATCGAATTTAGATGAATATATTGGACAAAAGAATTTAAAAGAGAATTTATCAGTCTTTATATCAGCTGCGAAACAAAGACAAGAAGCCCTGGATCATGTTTTATTGTATGGACCACCTGGGTTAGGAAAAACAACTTTGGCATATATTTTGGCCAATGAAATGCATGGGCATTTAAAACCAACAAGTGGACCTTCTATTGAAAAAAGTGGCGATTTAGCGGCTTTGTTGAGTACGTTAGAGCCAGGAGATGTATTGTTTATTGATGAAATTCATCGCTTGCCCAAACAAGTAGAGGAAATCCTCTATCCGGCAATGGAAGATTATTGTTTGGATATTGTTGTGGGAAAAGACAGTGCGACTACGCATAGTATTCGCTTAGAACTGCCTCCATTTACTTTGGTTGGGGCTACTACGCGAGCTGGCGATTTAAGTGCTCCCTTACGCGATCGTTTTGGGATTGTTTCGCAATTGGAATATTATTCACTAGAGGAACTTTCGCAAATTGTAGCACGTACCAGTCGGGTTATGCAAACCGAAACCGATAGTGATGCGGTGCGCGAAATTGCTTTGCGCTCACGTGGTACGCCACGCATTGCCAATCGTTTATTCCGTAGAGTTCGGGACTTTGCCCAAGTCTATAACGAAGGTCAAATTTCTTTGGATATTGCGAAAACGGCGTTGGATCGACTCCAAGTAGATCAGTTGGGCTTGGATAGTGTGGATCATCGTTATTTACGTGGAATTATTGAACGCTTTAAAGGTGGACCGGTTGGTTTAGAGGCCATTGCTTCCAGCATTGGTGAAGAGCCTAGCACGATTGAAGATGTGTATGAACCATATTTGCTTCAGATTGGCTTTATCAATCGTACTCCAAGGGGTCGTGTCGCAACGCAAAAGGCTTACGAGCATTTAAAAATCAATTACCAAGAAGGACTTTTTGACTGATGGAACAAGCGAGCAATTGTTACGTTTTGATGACGGCTTCTTCTAAAGAAGAGGAAGTATGCCGTTTCTTAAATGAGAACGAGGGCATCGATGCTTTTAGTCCCAAAATGGAATTTTATCATCGCGTTGCAGATGAAATTCGCCTAAAGACGCTTTTTCCAGGATATATTTTTGTGTTGACAACGCTGAATCAAAAGGAGGTCGATGAACGGTTTCGGCATTTTCCTTTGAAAAATACCTCTTTTAAAGAATTGAAGTATGAAGGGGTCTCGGCTCTAAAACCCGAAGAGAAGCAGATTCTGCGTATGTTGCTGGATGAAAAGCGTATCTTGCGTATGTCAAAAGGGATACTGCTGAATAAAAAACTGCATGTTTTAGAAGGGCCTTTAACGGGAATGGATGAATATATCATTAAGTATGATAAACACAATCGTTTGGCTACCCTAAATTTGACTTTCCTAGATCAGCGTTGGGTAGTTGGGGTATTATGTAAAGAAAACGACCGATGATGATACAACCTTAGTCAAGTAGACATGGGAAATATTTAAAAATCTCATCGATCAACAACCCATTCCGATTTGGTCTGGGTTGTTTTTTATTTCTTCTATAATCATTTCTTTTTGATGTTTCTGCTTCCGTTCAATCTCATTCCAATATCTTACATATCTTGCTGCTGGAACAATTGGATATTGTGCATATTCATTTTGCTCTAAAGATTCTTTTCGTACTTGTCCGCAGGTCTTTCCATTTAACCTCTTCTGGGGATAATAATGTATGTAATAATCAAATGTTCCATTGATAGCTTGTATCATCTCTTCTTTCGAAGTGATGTTTGGATACATGATGAACAATATGTCTTTAAATTGTCCCTGAAAACCTTCACAACCCCATTATCAATACATTTAGACACACGTAACATAGATTGGGACATACCGTATCCTTCCAACTTGGATCTATATATTTGTCTTGTATAGGCGAATCCTCTGTCTGAATGTACAAGTGGCGTTGCTTCAGGGTATGCATTATGTGCATTATCTAATGTCTGATTAGCTAAAGCTGCATCATTTCTATCCGACACCTCTAAAGCCACTGGAAACCTGTCATAGAGATCAATCATTGGAGATATGAATAGCTTCTCTCCAGTTGTAGGAACCTTGATTTCTGTAACATCTGTACACCATTTTTGGTTTGGCCCTGTAGTATTGAAATCCCTGTTAAGGATGTTTTCTGCCGTATGTTCCGCATTGGATTTAATATAGTTGTATTTGGATCTGCGTCTATAAGAGGACTTGATATCATTGATGCACATCAATCGATAAACTCTATTGTGACCGCATCTGCACCCTTCGTTTCTTAGCGTGTAGTACATGGTCATAGTGCCAAAAAGAGAGTTATTGGAACTCGATATCTCCTTGATTCTAGATGCAATTCTTTCATCTTCATGTTGCTTGTCCAACTGTTTCTGAGAAGGTGATGCGTGTAGCCATTTATAATAAGCGCTTCTGCTGATGTTCATAATTAAACACATTTCGTTTATCGGCCATTTTCGATTCTTATGTAATGATAGTATTAGCGAATAATTTTTTATCTTTTGTTTCTTTATAAGATAAATTCTTTTAGCCTTCGGAAGTCTCGCCAAATAGTTCTTTTCGAAGGCTTTGTCTTTTTTTAATAGTTCATTCTCCATCTGATATCGTTTGTTCATTCTTTCAAGCTCCGCTATTCTGCGTTGCGCTTTTTCCAAATCAGTTAATAATTCTTTAGATTTACGCTTGCCGCGTCTATCTTCCAGAGCATCTTCACCCTTAGATTCATATTTCTTGACCCAATTATAGATTTGCGCATAATTTCCACCATAAAATTCAACTGTACCTTTATAATCATGATCATGATCTATACAGTATTGAATGATTTCAATTTTCTTTTCTTTGTTAACTTTTAAAGTATCAGCCATATAGACCTCCGGTTTCGGATCGTAATCCTTAAGTTCTATATGACTATTATACTTTCTTACCCAACTTGAAACAGTATTGTCTTGACAAATTCCATATTGAACTGCTAAATCTTCAGATGAGCCATGCCCTAGCAAATATTCTTGAACGATCATTTCTTTAAACTCTTTAGTATACTTATTATTTGTACTTTTGTGATCAAAAATTAAGTGCCCGTTTAAACGATAGCTTTTGGCCCATTTTCGAACTAATCTGGTTCCATATTTCTCCATGTTCAATTCAAGTCTGATTTGTTCTGCAGATTTTCTCCCATTTAAATAATCTTCACATGCCTTTACTTTTTGTTCTTTCGTATATTTAGCTTTTCTTCCCATATAAAAAATCCCACCTTTGTAGATTCACATCGATGGGATAATTTTAATTATTTCGTGTGTCTACTTTAGTGGGATTATATCATGAATATCGGTCGCTATTTTTATTGAATCACAATAGATTGAATTTTTTGTTCTTCCTTTGGTCGATCTTGCCAGTTTGTTTTTGTGGATGCGATTTTATCTAATGTATCAAATCCATCGGTCAACTTTCCAAAGGCAGCATATTGCCCATCAAGATGAGGTGCATCTTGATGCATGATGAAGAATTGGCTTCCGGCTGAATTAGGATCCATAGCACGTGCCATAGATAAAACACCACGTGTATGTTTTAAATCATTTGGGAATCCATTGCTGGAAAATTCTCCTACAATACTGTAGCCAGGACCACCCATTCCTGTTCCTTGAGGGTCTCCACCTTGAATCATAAAGCCAGGAATGACACGATGGAAAATTAGACCATCGTAGAATTTTTCATTAACGAGCTTCACAAAGTTTTCCACTGTCTTAGGGGCAATTTCGGGATAAAGTTCAGCTGACATAGTGTCGCCGTTTTCCATTGTAATTAAGATATTTGTCGTTTTCATGTTAAATCCTCCAGGGATATTTTACCAAAGATGCTAATCTAAATGGTATTTTTCTTTTAATTGTTTTTGGCGTTCTTGCCATAACTTATCAGCAACTGGATCCCAGTTTTTCGCATAGTTTACGGTTTTAGAACGTAAATGGTCAACGCTTTCTGGTTCTTCTGGATCGGTAGAGTGGGCGTTTGTACCTTTGACAATTTCTGGTAAAATATTTGGATTTTCCAACATTGGACAAGGTTTATAGTGGTTTTCGTTAAATGGTTGACGTTTGTGATATTCCATAAACAATGGGGAACGCAAACAATCTAACAAGGATTTTTCCCGAATGTTGGAATCGCTATAGTGAATGAATACACAAGGATCCACATCGCCTTTGGCATTGATATGTAAATATCTTCTTCCGCCGGCAATACAACCACCAACATATTCTCCATCGTTTTGGAAATCTAGTAAGAATAGTGGTTTGGTAGCTCTGGCATGACGAATTCGCTTATAAACTTCAACACGTTGTTCTGGGGTTGGCATAAGTTCTGGTGTTGATGCCATACCGGTTGGCATAAAGTGGAAGTACCAAGTGAAGTAAGCACCTAAATCAATCATCTTTTGGAAGTATTCTTCACTAGTGATGGCATCCCAGTTAATGCTTGTATAACAGCAGCTAAAGCCAAAAGGTAGTTTTCTTTCTTTTAGTAGTTTGGTGGCGCGAATGACTGCTTGATAAACACCGGTACCACGCCGTCCATCGGTTGTTTCTTCGTTTCCTTCCAAACTGATAGCAGGAATGAAGTTTTTAACGCGAAGCATATCATCGGCGAATTTCTCATCGATCAAAGTTGCATTGGTGAAACTTAAGAAAATACAGTCGTTGTGTTTTTCACAAAGTTTAATTAAATCGTTCTTACGTACCAATGGTTCTCCACCGGTATAAATATACATATAAACACCCATCTCTTTTCCTTGTTGGATGATGGAATCAATTTCATCATAAGACAGGTTTAATTTATTTCCATATTCAGCTGCCCAGCAACCGGTACAGTGTAAGTTACAAGCACTGGTTGGATCTAATAGGATCGCCCAAGGAATGTTGCAGTCGTATTTTTTTCGATACTCATCTTGGGTATGCCATCCATCCAAGGCAGAATTAATAAAGAAATTCACACCTATTTTCTTTATTGTATCTGGATCGAGGGAAAACAGACGATCATAAATAAAAGAGTAGTAAGGATTTTCAGGATTTGAGATGACCTCACGTACGCCTTTTCTTTCTCTTTCGAAACTTCCATTCGCAAATTTATCTACCCAATCAAGCAATTTTGGTAAATTCTCTTTTGGGTTTTTGAGTGCATAATTAATGGCCTGATTTAATCCGGCACGTTTTAGTGATGTTGTAATTGCCATAAATATTCCTCCTAGAATTATAGTTTAGGTGGAATGGTCAAAAAATGCTTGGTCAAATGCGTTGAATTGTCTGAAATACGGGAGTGTTCTCGTTGAAAAAGTGGAAATCTAAAAAAAGTGTGTATAATAAAGGCAACACAGAGGTTTTGTATGTTAGTAGAAAAAAGACAAGAATCCATCGTTGAACAAGTGAATCAAGAAGGTTCGGTATTAGTCAAAGAACTGGCTAAAAAGTTTGATGTGACAGAAGATAGCATCCGCAAAGATTTGACGGCTTTACAAAAAAAGGGGCTATTAAAAAAGACCTATGGTGGTGCGGTGCGAATCCGTGCCAAGATTGCTTCAGCTGATATTGTGGCTCGCCATCGTATGGGCAAGAATCAAGCGGATAAGGTAGAAATTGCCAAACGAGCTTTAACTTGTATTGAAGAAGGTGATTTGATTTATCTTGATCTATCCACTTCGAATCTGGAATTGGCACGACTTTTATTGCAGACGAAAAAAAATGTAACAGTTGTGACCAATATGATTGAGATTCTTCTACTGTATACACAATCAGATCAAAGAAATCTCGTGTTTGTGGGTGGTAACTTAAATCGTCAGGGCGATGCATTTAGTGGTGCGATGACTAACCAACAACTGGAACAGTTCCACTTTGATAAAGTGTTTATGGGTTTAGAAGGTTTGGATCTAGAATCAGGAGAGGTATATAACTTCAGTATTGAAGATGCGACTACCAAACAATTTGTTCTCCATCGTTGTAAAAAAGCTTATATGATGATGGAAACGCGTAAATTTGTGATGGCTGGAAATGTGTCTTATGCGCAATTGGATGATTTTACGGGAATTATTATGGAGAAAGAACCCGATGAAAAAATTCGGAGAAGCTTAGAACAGAGAGGTTTGGAATTATTATGAAAAAGAAATATTTTTTCTTTGATATCGATGGAACACTAACAGATAAAGCTACGGGTGAAGTTGTACCAAGTGCAAGAGTGGCTTTAAAAGAACTACAAGCCAAAGGGCATTTTGTGGCTATCGCAACGGGGCGAGCTCACTATAAGGCAAGTGGCTTTTTAGAAAATGTAGGCTTACATGATATGGTTTGTTGCGGTGGTGGCGGTTTAGTCATCAACGATGAGTTGATTCGCAATACACCTCTAGATTTAGAAAAGGCTAAAACCATTTTAAAAGAAGAATTGGACTTAGGCTATGGAGCTCTATTGATGTTGGATGATTCTGTAGATGTTTATGCCAAAGATGACAAGTTCCGTCAACAATGTGGACCAAGACAAGAGCCAACGCATTATATTATTGATCCAAATTTAGATTATGATGCCTTGGATGTGATTTATAAGATGTATTTTTCTATTCCAAGAGAAGAGGAGTACAAATTAAAACACAAAGATTTATTGGGCAACTTACGTTTCCGTCCGGAATACTTGATGTACCAATATGATGAAAAACATAAAGGAATCATGGATATGATGGATTACTTACATGCGCCAGTGGAAGATGTTGTGGTATTTGGCGATGACTTTAATGATATGGTCATGTTTGATCCGCAATGGACTTCAATTGCGATGGGAAATGCTTGTCAAGAATTAAAGGACAAAGCAGACTTCGTCACAAAGGCCAATACGGATGATGGCATCTATTATGCATGTGAAAAATTTGGATGGATCTAGCCAGGCGGGAATGCCTGGTTTTTTTGCGTTGAACCGTTGTATAATAAAGGCATATGAAAGCGGTTGAACGGATAGAAAATTGGAAGCTGTGCGATTATTCGTACTGCCCTCAAATTGTCAATGAACTGATTGATGCTAATTTGAGTATTCAAGCATCACATAATTCTCTGATGCTGAAGATGCAGGACCTATATGACATGAAACAAGTCTTAAAAATTATGTCTATTATTGATCGGCATCGTCAGTCAATCCAAAGAGTGCGGGGCATTGAAGGCAATAGTGTATATATTCTTTTGAATTATGGTTTATCTCGGGCTATTATTCGGGATTACATCTTTGGAAAAATTGAGCTAAATGTGCTTTTATTTTTATCTTTGGAACAGATAACGAAAGAACTGGATATTTCCGTATACACGGGTCAAAAAATCAAGGAATCTTGTCGTTTTGCCTTACATTCTTTAGTGGAAGATCATGATTTCCGCAAGCAGGAAACTTTGCGTAAAGATCTTTGTGACTTTTTTCGTGGAACGCATAGCCCGTTCACGTTTCAAGAAATTCAAGAAGGTTTATTGTGGCGCTCCAGTGAAACATTTCTGCAAGAACTATTAGAAGATCTTGAAGGAGAAGGCTTAATTGAAACAGATGGGAAAACGTATAAAAATGTAGCTATTTTCCCCCATATTTCTTTATCCGAAGTTTTAGATCATATGCGTGATCCTTTGGCCCAAAGGATTGTTGTTGACCGCTTGTATGGAAAGACGATGGAAAGTATTGCGCTGTCTTTATCAACCCCGATTACGCGAAGTCGAGTTAGTCAGATTTTTCATAATGAAATTGAAAATTTTCCCGTTGTGAAAGAAGATCAATATCGTGATCTTTTGATGAAGTATGAATTGGATGAAGATACTTTTTATGCGATCACAACAGCCATGCCACCTACTTGGGGTTACCTGCAAGAAAAATACCATAATGAATTGAATGGGCCTAAGCTGGCATTGAGTGGAAATGTTCTTTCCCAAAAAGTAGCGAAAGAGCTGGTCGTAAATGCCAAAAAGATGCAGGCATATCTGACTGAGAATTATTTGTATGTATCCGAGATGTGGATTGATAAAGAAGATAAAAATGCTTTTTTACAAGCTGTATGTAAAAGCTTTGATGGCTATTTTCAAAAGGAAGAAGTAGAAAAACGGTATACGGATATCCTGGCAAAAGTGGCTCCGGAAAAGATGGATGATTGGGCTTTAAATAGTTTTCGTATCAGTGTGCTTTTAAAACAGGGTTATTTATTGCACTCGGCAAAGCGAGGAATTCGCTATCGGATAATTAGTCGGGATTTGGTGACTTCCATTATGCGCGAAGTGCATATCAATCGCTATCAAAACACCATTGTTTCTACGAAAAAGATTTTTGAAGATGCGCTAGATGTCATGGAGAAATACGATATTCGTGACCAGTATGAGCTGCATTCTTTATTGCGGACAGGAAAAGATCGCTACCAACTAGATGATAATGATATGGAATTTAGTCGTATGCCGATGTTGCAGTTTGGTGATGGTAAAGAAAGTGAGATTGTCAAACGGGAAATGCAAAATCAAGCGCCAATTGATGTAGATGATTTTGCTCGTTATATGGCAAATAAGTATGGATATGATACAGGTAGTTTTGTATCGTATTTACGGCGGAATTTTAAAATATATATTGAAGAAAATCGGATTGATTTGGTGGATGAACAAATTTTGGAATCAGAAGATTTCAAAAAGATGCAGGCAAGCTTGAACCAAGTATTCTATTTTGAAGAAGATTACCAGACTTTAGTAGAAAAGGCACATCTGAATTCAAAGTTGATGGATCCTTATGTGATTCGTCGCCTCGGATACAAATCGTATGCTGGATACATTTTAAAAGAACCCAATACACCAGGAAAGTATTTTGAAACATGGATCCTTGCTCATAGTAAAGATATTGATCCAAGGTATTTTAATTTAAGCAGTTTTGTCTCAACGATGGATCGTTTGGAAAAACAATTAGAATTGTTTGAATGGGAAAAGAATGTGTATTTGCCTTTATCAAGCTTACATATCTCAAAGAAAGAACTTCAAGATTTTGTGAAGAAGATTGTTTCAACGGTGCAAGAAGGTCAGTATTTTACGCAAACCTATTTGAGTCAAAAAAAGATTGTAGAAACCAAACTGTCGAATACTTTCTATAAATCCTTATTGAAGGGACAAAAAGAGATTCAAATCCTTTCTTTGGGAAGAAATTATATTTTTGTGAAAAGTAGTAAATTGCCAAATATTCGTGCTTTTTTCTTACAAATATTAGCGGAACAACCCCGGATGACTTTGACTGGATGCATTTCATATCTATATAAATGGTATGGTGTATCGATTGATCGAAGACTCCTGCAAGAAAAGCTAAGCGAGATTGGTTTCTATTATAGTATGGATACGGAGCGGATCTATGCCGAAAAACCAAAGGCAATGTTCGAACAGGAGCACTTATTCTAATGAAAGAAAGCTATTCAAAAAAGCGTGTAAAGCTTTTGAAACAAAATAAAGACTACGATGCTTTGTATCGGTATTGTTCCAGGTTTGCACTCGATAAAAACTGGGATGCCTTTTTAGAAGTATCTAAATGTTATATGCATGGGTGGGGCGTAGAAAAGAATCCTTTGCATGCCTATATGATTCATATGCAACTGGCATCTATGGAACAGCCAAAAGGATATTATTATTTGGCATGGGATTATTACGAAGGTCTTGGTGTAAAAACCAATCAGAGAAAGGCTTTTCGTAATTTCTTGATGGCCGCAAACAAAGGTGTTGTGGATGCCATGTT
>OIEN01001350.1_pt1 | contig 11208 bp, 22 predicted proteins | sample 1581741 | NCBI WGS metagenome assembly OIEN01 (sample SAMN01760944, study PRJEB22395) | human gut metagenome | reverse complement strand
CAAGTATCAGAAGAAGACTGAACAGTTCCGTATGACTGTGAAATAAGGAGGAAAATCACAATGTATGTAAACCCTTTTGTAGCCGGAGTTATCGCTACCATCATGGTAGAACTGGTACTCGTAATCGGTATCGCCCTGTTCATGGGTAACAAGAAGAAAGACTAAGGAGGATATGAACGATGGCTAAGACCAAAGCTGAACTGGAACAGGAAATCCAGTGTAAGAACGAAGAAATTAAGGCTCTCAAGTGTGAGGTCGAAAAAGCGAACCGTGTTGAGAGTAAGAACGAGTCTGCCGCCGAGCTGTACGAAATGTACCAGTCCTATGTAACTGCTGGTTTTACTGAGGAACAGGCTTGGGAGCTGACAAAGATTCTCATTAACAATGCTACCACCAAGCGTGGACTATTCTAAGGAGGATAAAGTCATGAAATTTAAGAAATTCGTAAAGTCCCTCGGCGCAGACGGTGTTCTGTATGTCCGCAACAATGGTGATCGCTGGTTGTCTTCCGGCTCTATCTTCATGAAAGTACCCGAAGACATTCGTACTGTCACTGCCTGTGACAGCGCAGATATGCCCTCCATGATTGAGGACATTATCAATTACGACACCTTCTCTCAGCCTTGCGAGCTGGTCGAAGCAATCATGCCTGTGGCTGATGGTGTTATCAAAGACTGTGTGCGTATCTTCGCCACTGAAAACGGCATTGACAAGACTGCCATTGCCAACGATGGCTATATCCTTATCGAGCGTGGTGACATGGTGGAAATGTACGTCACCGACAAGATTTCCGCACTGGTTATCAAGAGACCTGTTGATCTCGTAGACGAAGAAGTAGTCGGAGTAATTCTCCGTACTGAATATTAAGGAGGAAAACAACAATGGCAAGAATCCCTATGACGAGCGGTTTCGCTCTTATTCCCGAAGGAACTTATGTGTTCCGTATCTATGACGCAAAGTATGACGAGGAGTTCGGTAAGATCGAGGTCAAGCTGGTGAATGCCGCTGGTATGACCCACACTGAACGCTTCTCCATCAAGGACAAGAACGATGAAATGAACGAAAAAGCTCTGAATGCGTTCTCCTACTTTGCGAAGACCGCAATGGGCGATTTCTCTCTTGAGGACATTGACCCCGAAGAACTGATCGACCACTTCATTTGTGCGGAAGTCGTTCATACCAAGCTCCCTTCCAACAAAGACCCTAACAAGATGGTTACTTTCGCCAACCTCGGTGACAAGTCTCCGGCAGAGTATTTCGATACTGAACCTGTTGCTCGTGCGCTGAGTCTCAGCAGAGAAAACGGCGGTGCTAAGAACACTGCCGCCGCTCCTAAGACTGCCGCCCCTGTTCAGCAGACCGCTCCGGCGGCACAGCCTAAGAAGGGTCTCGACCTTGACGCACTGTTGGGATAAAGGTGTGGGGAGCATAGCTCCCCCTCCTCTAAGGAGGGAACGATTATGGAAATCAAAGACAGCGGAAACCGCAGAGAGTTTTCCTCCGGGGCAGTCAGAGACATAAGCGAAGGTAAAGGTCGATGTGACCTCCTTCCTCTCAGTGTAATTGCTGAAATGCAGAATGACAAAATTCTGTATATGATAAGCGATTATATTTATTCCGGGGATAAGCATTCTCTCGTGGAAGCGATAAACGATTTTTCAAAACAGAAATACGGAGACCTATATACAGCAATGCTCGAAGTCTCCAAGCATTATGAGGACGGTTGCAATAAATACGGTGAGCGTAATTGGGAAAAGGGTATTCCTCTCCACTGCTACATCGACAGTGGTGTGCGGCACTACATTAAGTGGCTGAGAGGTGACACGGACGAACCTCACGACAGAGCGTTTCTGTGGAATATGCTCGGCGCACTGTGGACGCACAATTACCACCCGGACTTCTGCGACCTTCCGTTTAAGAAGGAGGACACAGTATGACCGAGAAAGACAGACTCGACCTATTCATGAAGACACCACTCGCAGACTTCATTTCCGAGGACTTCAAGACCTATCTGCTCGCAGAAGGATTCTTCCGCTCCCCGGCAAGCACCAAGTATCACGGAGCGTATGAAGGTGGTCTGTTCGACCATTCCTTTGCGGTGATGAATTTCCTTGTGGAATTGTCCGCAAAGAACGGTCTGCGCTGGAAACGTGCTGAGAGTCCCTTCATCGTGGGTATGTTTCATGACCTCTGTAAGATCGACAACTACCGTCACCCGGTAATCGCTGAATCGCTGGACGGTCAGAAAGTCTACGATGAATCCAAGTGGGAATACAACCCCAACACGACCTTCAAGGGTCACGGAGACAAGTCTATTATCCTTCTCTCTCAGTTCATGACTCTGACTGAGGAAGAAATCATGTGCATTCGCTACCACATGGGTGCTTTCGTTGAGAAGGAAGAATGGAGAGATTACACAGGTGCGGTACATAGATACGCAAATGTCCTGTGGACGCACCAAGCAGATATGCTCGCTTCTCATGTCGTAGGTATCTGACATGAACAGAGCTGAAAGACGGAGAAGACAGAAACAGGGTCTTCCCATTGTCAAAGAACCTGTGCTGAATATCAAGGCGAGCGATATTCAGCAGATCAAAAAGGACGCTACCAACACTGCCGCCGACACAGCTTTCTTCCTCATGCTGGCTATCCCGGTCATGGTGATTCATGACAAATATCCGCAGATCATGAGGAGAGTCGTGGACGGTAAGTCGAGGGAGGAACGCTTTGCTGACCTCTGTCTCGACCTGTACGACAGTTTCAACAAAGGGTATGTGACCCTTGACGATTTGGCTCAGTGCCTTTGGGAAGAAGCTGGTATCAAACTCGAAAAGAAATAAGGAGGTACAATCCATGAACTATAAGCTCAAGAACGTGAACGGCAAAGTTACTTTTCTGCTCCGCACTGGCAAGGATTTGGTGAAAAATCAGATGGCTATTGCTTCGGCACAGCACATCATCGACCACGGCAAGATCAAGAAGTCCGATGTGAAGGGCTACCCTATCAACGTGGACGATAAGTGGTATTTCGAGGGTGAGGTCTACAAGAAGACCGCTCCTCAGAAGACGGAGGGAGAAGCCTAATGAGAACTTTCTATTCCGAATATGTACAGCACTGCATGAGATTCTATGCGAGACACCCTCGCCCTAAGTTCCGCAGTGACGCAGACAAGCAGAACTGGAACGCTTGTGACAGTGCTATGAAGGGTTTCACCGATAAGGAACAGGACATTCTCATGACTGTCTACCGTGAAGGTGACACCATTCCCGACAATGTGTATAAGGTGTCTGTTGATCGCAACATCAAACAGGACACCATTTGGAAGCTCATTAACGAGCTGGAACGCAAGGTTGCAAAGAGGAGGAACTTGATTTGACACACTACGAGAACATACCCGGCGAACTGAAAGAACTGAATCAATGGGTCTGTACTCGTAGTGACAGCAAAGTTCCGATGAAAGCATTCGAGAATGAAGCCGCTTCCTCCACCAACCCTCAGACGTGGGCTACCTTCGACATGGCGAATGACGCTGTGTCGAAGGGGTTCTATGACTACTGCGGCTTTGTCTTTGCTGACAACGGTTTTGTCGGCATTGACATTGACACCGGGTATGACGAGGAAGGTTTCATGACACCGCTTGCCGCAGACATTATCGGCAAGTGTGCGAGCTACACGGAGAAATCCAAAAGCGGCAGAGGTTTTCACATTCTCCTCAGAGGTACGCTTCCCTTCAAGGGTAAGAACAACCTCGCCGGAGTTGAGATATACAAGTCCGCCCGGTACTTCATCATGACAGGCGATACGCTCCTCTATCGTAATATCGAGGAGAACCAAGAAGCGATTGATTATGTGGTGGAAAAATACTTCCCGGAGACACGGCAAGAGAAAGAGACCTCCGAGTACGGTGGTCGAATCTACTCCCCGATATGGGAACTGCCGGAGAACAATCGTATCAAGCTCCGCCCTGTCTACCCTCGAATCCCGGACGGAAGCCGTAATATCTGTCTGACCTCTCTCGCTGGTATGCTTCACAATCAAGGGTACAGCAAACAGCAGATATACGATGAACTTATTTACTGTAACACGGTTGCCTGTGAACCTCCGCTCGACAGAAACGAGCTGAGAACGATCTGCAACAGTGTTACCCGGTACAAACGATGATTGAACTCACACCACTACAAAATCTAAGCAACGCAATTATCTTGCAAGCGGTCAAGGATTACCGTACTGCCCTCGGCGGTAGCGGTATAGGCAAGAGACCGCCGGGAAGCGTCATTGTCGAGGTCGAGCGGTTCTTCCGCTCTGAGTGGTTCGACATACTGACCGATGTTGACGGTGAAGTTCTGATCGAGAAAATCCGCAAGGAATTTGCAAGATAAAAACTAACACAAAAAAGATAAAAAGTTGCAGAAAAAGTATTGACAGCCAATCCGATTTGTGTTATATTATAATCACAACAGGACAAGAAACAATCTTGTTCAGATTATTAAGGAGGACAGACCTATGATGGTTAAGAGAAGTGAAATGGTGGAAACCACCAACTACAATGTAGAGGACATTATCTCCTTCGAGCTGGCAGACGGTGAGAAGGTAGAAGCAATGGCTATGAAACAGGAAGCAGACGGTATGATCTTCATGCTGGTGGACTGCTTGAGAGACGAGGAGTGCATGAACGAGGAAGACTCCAACCGTGGCGGCTGGGACGCAAGCGATTTGCGTGTGAAGCTGAATGGTGAAATCCTCGAACGCTTCCCGGCTGAAATCCGTGAGCAGATGGTCGCATTCGCCAACGGCGATATACTGAGACTGCCTACCGAGAAGGAAATCTTCGGTGTCAATGAGTACGGCGAGACTGAGGACGAATCCGTTGAGCAGTTCGCTCCTATGAAGCTCCGCAGAAACCGTATCGCATTTCAAGGTCACAACGGTAATTGGGAATGGTACTGGCTGGCAAATAAACATAAGCGTTCCGCTTCCTATTTCGCCAATGTCTACTACTACGGTTTTGCGACCTCCGACTACGCTTCCAACGCTAACGGTGTCCGCCCCGCTTTCAAAATCAAGAATCTGTAATCTGCGCCCCCTTGTGGGGCGCACTCAACCCACACGAAGGAGGATATAATCGTGGCTTACTATATGAATAACAACAGAGACATTGAGTGCTACAGAGGTGACATTTTCTATATCGCCAACAGCGGTCATGTGGTCGGCTCTGAGCAGAGATCGGGAAGACCCGGTATCATCGTCTCGAATGATTTGGCGAACAAGCACTCACCCAACGTGTCAGTCGTATATCTGACTTCACAGGAGAAGAAACCTCTGCCGACTCACGTTGATGTGATCTGCAAAGTCCCTTCTACTGCTCTGTGCGAGAACATTCAGACCGTATCGAAGGAACGTCTCGGTGACTTCGTGAAGTCCTGTACTACCTCCGAAATGGAAAGAGTCGATAAGGCTATCTGTCATGCCCTCGGTCTCACCGTTCCGGCGGAAGCACCTTCCATCACCGAGGAAGATTTGAAAGCTCTCAAGGAAGCACCTGTTCAGCTCATGCCTGTCGAACCTACGGCGGCTGAGATCGAGCGCAACCTGTACAAGAATCTGTACGAGCAGTTGCTTGACCGTCTGACAGGAAAGTCCGCATGAGAGGTTCGGTAAAATGCAGTTCGTGTCGGAAGCGGTGTCTCTGCCGCTTCTGTCCGAACAATCAGACGTGCAAGATCGCACTCCGGCGATATTGTAAGGCAGTCTGTTATTGCAGTATCAACAGAAAATTAAAGGAGGAAAAATCCCATGAAGGTAACACTCATACAGGCAACCCCTAACCCCATTGAGACTATCGCTCAGATCGCAAGTATCTGTTACGACAGTGACCCCAAGAATCCTCTCGGACTGGTGAAGCACCTGTACCGCAACGGACACCACAGTGTCTTCGAGCATATCTACTTCACGTTCAAGATCGAGGGTATCTCTCGTGCTTGCTCTCACCAGCTTGTGAGACACCGCCACTGTAGCTTCACTCAGCGCAGTCAGCGTTATTGCTCCGAGGACGGTTTCGGCTTTGTGACTCCTTCCACCGTTGATGAAGGACGCTTCGCAAACGATATGGAGGACATTAAGGACTGGTACGAGGAGTATCAGAACAGCGGTGTTCCCAATGAGGACGCACGATACGTTCTGCCGAATGCGTGTGAAACCTCTATCTACCTCTCCTGTAATCTGAGAGAACTCATTCACATGAGCAACGAGCGTTTGTGCCGTAAGGCTCAGTGGGAAATCCGAGAGCTGGTACAGCAGATGGTCTACTGTGTGAACGCTGACCTGTGGTTCATGCTCGTACCTAAGTGCAAGAGCGGCAGAATCATTTGTAATTCTCCTTGCGGTAAGGAGGATTAAGTCGTGAAGGTCAACATTCTCGGTGTTCCCTACACCATTCAATATAAGTCCCCGGCGGAGGACAAATTCTTGCGAGAGTGTGACGGTTACTGTGACAAAAGCTCTCACAAGATCGTAGTCAATACCGAGAATGGAGACCTCGAAGATTTCCCTCGGTATCAGAAACAGTGTTTGCGGCATGAGATTATCCATGCGTTTATGTTCGAGTCCGGCTTGGGCGCAAATTGGGAACATAAACCCATCGGACATGAGGAGACAACTATCGACTGGATAGCCGCTCAGTTCCCGAAGCTCCTCGAAGTATTTGAGAAAGTAGGTGCTTTGTGATGAACGAAATTATCTGCCCTCTCCTCACTACCAACACGGTAGTCGAGGAAGACGGAACAGTCAAGATAGGTACTCAACCTGTGTACTGCATTGAATGTCAGTGTGCATGGTGGGTCGAAGATAAACAGAAATGTGCGATAGCGGCGATTGGAGGTGAGCGTCATGGTAAGCGATAGAGAATTGTTCGAGCTTCGTAATGGTCGAGTGATTATGGACGAGGACTTGTCCGAGAAAATGTATATCATTAAGTCCTACCGCCCGGAGAAAGCGGACGAGAACAGTTCCGGCTTTGAATGGTCGGAAATGGGTATGGCAAACCTGTTCGGTGTACTCTACAACCGGGAAGCTCGCTACTGTACTGAGCATAAGAGCTGGTACACCTACCATGAGGGCGCATGGCGCAAGGACGAGGGCGCAATCCTCGTGTCCGAGAAGATCAAGGACTTCGTTCGTCTCATGATTCTCTACTGCGGTGAAATCGTGGACGATGATCTCCGCAAGAGCTATACGGCATTCGTCAATAAGATGGGTGACAGACGTATGCGAGACCGAATCCTCAAGGACGCTACAGGTGAGCTTCGTATCTCCGCTGTGGAGTTTGACGCTAACCCCTACCTCATTAACTGTCTGAATGGTACATACTCTCTCGAAGACTTCTCCTTCCGGGAAGCTCGCTGGGACGATTTTCTCACCATGCAGACCAATTTCCGACACACTATCCGCAGAGACATTAAGTGTAAGCGTTGGGAGAAGTTCATTGACGAGGTTACACAGGGAGACAAAGACAAGGCGGATTTCCTTCAACGTGCGCTCGGCTACTCTATGCTCGGCATGAGCAACGAGGAGTGTATGTTCATTCTCCACGGCAAGACTACCCGAAACGGCAAGTCCACTCTGCTCAACACCATCGAATTTATGCTCGGTGACTATGCGAAGGTTGCCCCGGTAGGTATGATCTGCCGTGGTGACAGGCAGAAGGACGCAGAAGCCGCTTCTCCTACTCTCGCCGGACTCAAGGGCAAACGCTTTGTCACCATGTCCGAATCGAATGAGTATGGTAAGCTGGACGAGGAGAAAATCAAACAGCTCACAGGCGGTGAGGAAATCTCAGCTCGTGCGCTGTACCAGTCAGCGATTACCTACAAGCCGCAGTTCACCCTTTGGCTCTCCTGTAATGACCTTCCGATGGTTACAGACAAGTCCCTGTTCGCTTCCCAGCGTATCAAGGTGATCGAGTTCAACCGTCACTTCAAGCCGGAAGAACAGGACACTCACCTCAAGGACGAGCTGACTTCCACAGAAGCAATGAGCGGCATTTTCATGTGGCTGGTTCGTGGCTACATTAAGTATAAGGAAAACGGACTCAAGATGGCGGACTCTCTGACTGAGGTAGTCACAAAGTATGAGCGTGACAACGACCTCGTGTTGCAGTTCCTTGAGAACCGCTGTGTTCGCAATGAGGACGTGAACATAAAGGCAAAAGACCTGTACAATGCTTTCAAGCTGTGGGCGAAATCCGAAGGAGCTTACGTCCTCTCTGCTCGAAAGTTCAACTCCGAAATGGAACGACACCCGGAATGGTTCGACAGAAAATCGACTTCCAGCGGTTTCATGATCTATTGGGGACTCAAACTCAAGGAGGTAGTGTAATGACACTCGAATTGAAAAATACAGAACACAGCACTTTCCTTGTGGCAGACGTGAACGTCAACGAGATTGCCGATCACATTAAGAGCGGTACTCTTGCTCAGTGGGTGGAGTCATGGCAACAGCAGATGGCATTCGAGCTGGAAAATGCCAAATTATCCGAAAAGGATTGAAAAATAATCAAAAACGACATTTGTGAAATAACACGAATCGGATTGAAAAACAATCTTTTCGCCTTTTCGGGTATGAAGTAGTAAAAGTAGTTCAATTTAAGTTTTTGCGTATAAGTTCTCTTATAAGGGGTCTATATAGTAAAAGTTACCGTAAAAATTGATTTTCAACTACTTTGACTACTTTCAGAAGAACAAGAAGAACAAAGAGGACTCTCGACTATGAAAGAGGACTCTCCGTGGTTGTGGAGGACAGACTACGACTATAGGAGGTAAAGGAAATATGGCAAATAATAAGCCTACTGGTACGGAAGACGTACAGGTGATTAAGAAGAAACCTCGTGGCGGCAACTCTCCTGTCATTGGTATGAATGGGTATGACCTTGAACCGGGAGACAATACGAAGTTCCTACAGCTCAACATAGAACTGTTCAATATGCAGAATATTGATATGCACGATGAAGAAGCCGTGGGTGAACGACTCAATGAGTATTTTGCTTTGTATGCCAAACACGATGTAAAACCGACTGTTGCTGGTATGGCAATGGCATTGGGTATGGATAGACGTAGATTATGGGCTATCACTCACGACCAACCGTTAGGAGGACGTGGGAACTTCACTACGTTGCCGCCAAGCGTGACGGACATTATAAAAAAGGCATACTTTATGCTCGAAAATATGTGGGAAAACTACATGACGAGCGGCAAAATTAACCCTGTCAGCGGTATCTTCCTCGGCAAGAACAACTTCGGCTACCAAGACAAGACCGAGTACGTTCTGACACCGAACACCCAGCAAGACAACAACTATGACGCAGACGATATTCGCTCTCGCTATCTGATCGACTCTGCCGACTCCGGCTCAGACTCCGACTCTGACGGTGAGTAACGACTATCGACTCTCAAACGACTATCGACTATCGACTATGAAATTGAAAACCGCCCTCACGCTCCGGGTCTTCCCGGCGGTGTGATGGGCGGTCTTTTTGTGCGGATTTTTGGACGATTTTTGCCGATCTGACCCCGGCGGTATTAACAATTTAGCGTGGTAAAGCGTTCGGGCTGATCTCCGGCGGCTGATCGTGTTTATACCTTATTATATAGGAAAGAGAAAAAATAATCCGAAAAAGATAATTTTTTATGCAAAAGGGGTTGACAATTCGCAAATTCCGAATTATAATATAATCAAGAAAAGACAAGAAACAATCTTGTTAAGATTATAGGAGGTAAACACAATGAAAATTTACGATCTTCCGGTTATGGGTTACGACAGGGCAAAAAGTTTTTACGGCAAAGCAAAGGTTATTGAAAAGGACAACGGCGAAAAGGTTTTGCAGTCCTATAATATCGAAGTTTGCAAGATCACCAGCGGCGGCGAATTTGTAAGAATGTGGAGCGGTTACAGTGTTACCACAATGCGCCATGTGAATAGCTTCTTGAATTTCTTCGGAATTTCCGGCGGCGGTAAAGCATGGTGGGACGCTCAGACGATCAGCGCATAAATAAAGGAGGTTAAAACAATGAGTAACGAAAGAAAGTTTGAATTGATTCTTGAAGTGTTGGAAGGGTTGACAGATAGCGAATTGTTAAGCGTACACCGGGAATATTTGAATGAAACAAACGGTTACGATGATGAAATTTATACGCTTGACGATTTAGACATGATCGCAGAAGGGCAAGACGCTTATTGGTTGTTGTGTCGTGCGTTCTATGGGGATTTTAATCCAACGGCGGATTATTTCAAGTTTAACGGCTATGGAAACATTCAAAGCATTTTTAGCTATGAATTATCAAGTTATATCGACATGGAAGACATAGCGGAATATTGCGTTGACAACGATAAAGCCCTTTATAACGATGAAATTCAAGAAATTTTAGACAGTGAAGACGAAGAAACGGAGGAATAAAACAATGAAAGTGTATGCAAAACAGGTTGCGCCGGAATATCAAGAAAGCCCCCTTTTCATAGATGGATTTTTCCCGGAAGATATAGCAGTATGCGGCAATCGTGATTATATGGAGCATTGCCCGGAAGTATTTGAACGTGTTTACACTGTTCTTTTCGCTGGAGAATTGGCGGAAGTGTTGGAAGATCGCAACGGCTGGAAAGATTGGTATAAAAATATCACGGAAGCAATTACAGATTATTTACCCCCGGAAAAAGCGAAATACAGCACTAAAGACATAGGAGCATTAAAAAAGTTAGTTTTGCAATATGCGGAATGCTCAAGCCGTGAAAAAGATTCTATTCTGTGCGCCGTTCTTTCAGTCGTTACCGGGCAAGAATGGAATTGTAAAATTATCCGGGGTTGCTGCCAATCTGATTGGAATTATATTTATTATCCGGTTGCAAATTGGAGCCGTGAAGCGTTGGAAGCCTTTGAAATAGAATACTTTAACACTGGTTCAGAATGGATTATTGACGATGGAGAATTTGACCCGGAAAACAATAGCCCATTAAATATTAACGGTTGTTCTGTTTACTGTACTTCATGGAGTGATGAAGGAATACGAAAAGAAATTGCAGACACAGAAGGGGTTGACCCGGCGGACGTGGTTTTATATGCCTTTGAAGGGTGGAGCAGAACGGCGCAATATAAGGAGGTTGTATAAATGAACATTGACAACACTATGAAAGAATTAGCGGAATATATCCGCATGGGTGAA
>OIEN01001349.1_pt1 | contig 11210 bp, 15 predicted proteins | sample 1581741 | NCBI WGS metagenome assembly OIEN01 (sample SAMN01760944, study PRJEB22395) | human gut metagenome | reverse complement strand
TTTTATAGTTCCTCTAGTTCCAATTAAGCATAATTCTGAGTTTGCTCTAGTCCAATGTCCCATACCAAAAAACCAAGTATCACTTTTTTTATTTCTTTTAATCCAATTAAAGCCACAAGTTTTATATTTAAAACCCCATTCGTGCATTACTTTTAATCCTTCAATTAAATTAGGAAAAGTAACCCACAAAAAAAGAATACAATTTTTATCGGAAATATCCTTCATACCTATAATATCTTCAGCTTTCATTGTTTTATAATGCTTTTCTGCTGTTCCTGTTCCATCTCTCCAAGTATGGTATTTCCAAGGAGGATCAGCATAAATTATATTGTATTTATTTTTAGTATTATATATATCAACTACCATCGGTTACCTCCTTTGTTCCAAATAAATATTCTCGTGGATTTACAAAATCTCCGTTTTTACTCATTCTAATTTCAAAATGTAAATGTGAACCTGTGCTATATCCAGGATTAGGATCACGATTAGGATCTCCTCCTTGAATACCAACAACTGAACCTTGTTGTATTTCTTGCCCTTCAACAACATCAATTCTAGCCAAATGTGCATATAAGGTATAATAAATTTTTCCATTTGAATTAGTATGCCCTACTTCTACACAATTCCCATAACCTCTTTGAACTCCTGCAAATACCACAGTTCCTTTTTCAACGGAAGAAATATTAGAGTGCCAAGTTCCTGCTAAATCAATTCCTGTGTGAAAGCTTTGTTTACCTGTTACAGGATGTATTCTAGCTCCAAATTCACTTGTTACAACTGCATTTTGAACAGGCATAGGAAAAGTTCCGTTATATTCTAAAGCTTCAACAATTTCAGCAGGAGCATAGTTATCGTGCATTTCCACTAATGAATAATAAGAACTATCTGATGTTTTTCCTTCATCATCAAAACCAAAAAAGCTTTTTATTTTGTCAATAGTAGAAGTCAAAGCAAAAAGAGGTATCATAATAATAAACAAAAAAATTACTATTGTTATTATTATTCCTATAATAAGTCTTTGTCTTTTTTCCTCATCTGTAATTTGACTTATTACAACTTTTGCTATAACTTTTGCTGTATGTGGATCAATAGCCATTAACGACCACCACCTTTGCCAAAGTACTCAAATTCAATAGGGAATATATCAAATCTTACAAATATTCTATTTGAGCCTATTATAAACAAAGCTAAACCTCTTTTCTTTTTATATAAAAAATCTACTTGTGCCTCACTTAATTTAAAAAGTTCTGTTGATTCTTCCAAGTTTTGACCATCTGTACCCATAAGAATTTTATATGTTGCCATATCAAGTATTGCTTGTCCATACATTTTTACAGAACTATCAAGAAAATCAACTATTGAATGTGAAATTATAACTAAGCTACCTTCATATTTTCTACATCTTTTTGCAACATTTCTAAGAAATATTAAACTTTGAGGGACTTCAGGATCAATTAACAAATAAGCCTCATCACAAACAAGCATTGTTTTTTCTTCTTTATCTTTACTCATAATTTCCCAACAATAAGTAAGTATATTAAAGTATTGAGCTTTCTTTATTTTATCTGAAGCATTTTGTAGATTAAATGTATCAAAGCACACAACTTTTGCTATATCATTTACAGAAGTATAGCCATTGAATAAACCTTTTTCAGCTCCTATACTTATTCCTCTTATTAAGCTTCTTAAAGTAGCAAATACTTTTTGTTTATCAATATCTTTTTCAGTATTTGCTTTTTCTCCAAGCAAATTATATAAATCTGTCATAATAGGAAATTTATTATTAGGAATACCTGTTATATCTGTGTCCCAAGTAATATTAAATTTATTGTATAGTTCTTCTAGTACTTCCTCTAAATATGCTATTTGTATTGAAGATAATTCAGGGTATAGTAATTTGAAAAATGTTCTCAAAGTTTGAAAATGTAAAGCCATAGCTCCCATTCCTTTGCCTTCATCTTTATAGCCAATTTCTTCTTCGTTATCATCATCAAGTGGAACAGATTTTATTTGCAATGGATTAATAATTCCACCTTTGCCACTACCGATGTCAATCCATTTTTCCTTTAGATTTTCAGTCATTTCCTTATACTCTCGTTCAGGGTCTATTAAAATAACTTTAGTATCAGTCATATATTCATTAAGTATCAAGTGCTTTGCGACTGTTGATTTTCCAACTCCTGCTGTTCCCATAATTACAAAATTAGAATTAGTTCGGTCGCCTCCTCTTTTCCATAAGTCTAATATAACTATTCCTCCGTTAGTATCTTTTGCAAAATAATATTTCTTTCCATCGTTAAATCCTGAACTTGAAAAAGGAAGTCCACCAACCCAAGTACTCTCTAGCATATTTCTATCAGCTATTTCTTTTATTATTGGATCACTAACAGAAAAAGGGGACATCATTTTTAAAGAATTTCTGCTTAAATTTGTTAAAAGTCGCCCTTTCATTTGCATTGTAGCAAGTTTAGTCTGAACAGCTTTTGACCTTTGTTTTAATTCTTCTAAATCTTCAGCAATTACCATTATGCAAATTGTTACATAAACCACCGTTTCGCCGTTAACATCAACTTTTTCAATAATTTCTCTAGCATCGTTTATTTCTCTTTCTGTCCTTTGTCTTAATATTTCATCTTTTATGCTATCGTACTGTATTTCATTTTGTCTAATTCCTTTGCTTATATTTTGCATTAATGTATCTTCTTCTGTTGGAGATATATTTAAAGTACATACTGTATTAGGTATATTTGCAATACTTTCAAGCCAACCAACTCTTACTTTTTTAGGATATTTCGCTATTGTATATACTCTGCCAAAATAATCTCCAACTCTAATATAATTTTTTCTGTATTCTATACCTCCAATTGGAGCAAGAAAATTTAATAATGAATAATTAGGTATTATTCGTTGCATCTCTTTCTTTTTCAATTTATGCCTCCTTCAACATTACAACATTTTCCTCAATATCATCCTGTTCTTCTCTATGTGAATAATTCATATTTAAAAAGCTATTACATAATTGAATTAGAGAAGGCTCATCTAATATATCAACTTTTATTCCTGACCTTTCAAATTTGCTACTAAGTTCAAAACATTTCTTTAAAAGATCTTTCTCGCAATTATCATCAAGTTTTGAATTAACCATTAAAAAAGACTGTCTTTCAACGATTTCTCCGTTTAAAGATAGTCTTTGTACTTCTTGCAGATGAGTTTTTAATAATTTTTTCTGTGTGATATTGTCTGTTGTATTAATAATTTCAGATAAATATTCTTGCAAAGGGGATATATCTACTGCCCTTGCAATATTAAAATATTTCATTTCAACTTGTTCTGAAGATAATTCAGCTGATAACTCTTTAATTAAATTATGTTTTTCTCTATCTGTGAGTAATTGAGTATTTATTGAATATATTTTTAATCCTGCAATTACATTATTATCAGTAGTATAAATAAAATTATTTCTAATGTCCAAAATTCCAACTTCTTCATTACAAGTTTTTTCTTTCTTTTCTTTTTTAAATAACTTTAATAATTTAAACATTCTTGTCCCTCCACTTATTATAATATTTGTATCTGTATTCTTTTTGAGTTTTTGAAAAATCAATTAGAAATTTAATTTGTTTAACTACACATAAGTTATTTTCATCTTTTGCTGTTGCAATTATTGTGCCTGCAACTCCTATAAATTCAATTATAATAGGAAGTAAAAAACTACCTTTTAACTTATAAACAATTAAGCTAATAGGTAGTAAACAGGCAAATACAATTATTGTAGAGATTAACTCTTTTACTCCATATCCTTTAAAAAATTCCATCCTTGTTCTCACATTAGAAGGAATATACAATTTATATTCTTCAGATTCGTTCAAATTTTAGCCTCCTATCTAAAACCTCCACCATTTGAAGGTATTGAGCCATAATAACTTTGTAATAAATCCAATATTACAAAAATCAACTCAGTAATAACTCCAAATAGTATAGTATTTTTTATTTTCTTTTTATATGATCCTTGTGATTCTTCATCATATATCATTTTAGTAAAACAAAATATAACTCTAAAAATAACTCCTAAGGGTATAATTGCAACTCGTAATAAACTTATAATTTCATTTAAAGTATCCATATTCCTTAGCTCGCTTTCTTCAATGTACTTAATTTTCTTTTTATTTGACTTGACAATTCCATTGTTTTACTTGTAGTAACTATTACATTACTAATTCCACCTGTGCCACCACCAAGCATAAACTCTTGTAAGAATTTAGGTGTTTTAATTGCCAATATTATTGCTGAAATTCCAAACAGCATTTTCACATTTAATATTAAAATTATTGCTATCTTGCATAATATTATTTGCACTAATACCGTTAAAATGCTTTTAATTAGCTTTTCTGAATATGATTTAAAAACTCCTCCATCAGGATTAACTAAACCCACACAAGCTAATGGAAAGCCAAGTTTTAAAACAAACATTTCCAAAGCTCTCATTAAAAATTGTATATATAAAACAAAAAGCAAAATCAGAGCAATCAAGGCGACTATTGCCGTAAAAAGTCCTGAAGTTGCTATATTTGCAATAGCAGTAGTTAAAGAGATATTATCTTCAAAACTCATAGCTGTCAATATAGAGTTTCCAAATGATTTAGCAATTTCTATAACCCAATCATACAATACAGCAAAACTAATAGCCACAACTATTGCTCTTATAAAATATACAATATAAGTTAGGGGAGGAGTGTCGCTTTCTCCATCAGTCCATAATATATACATATCAAACCCTTTTTTTAAAAACTTTAATACTATTAATGAAATAGCCAAACTTAAAATAAGAGTTTTTAACCCTGAGAAGTCTATTACAGTACTTCCAAAATTTGAAGTTATATAATTCTCAGCATTAAAACACATATCAATAAGCCCATTAAAAGCAGAATTTATAACATTGTCAGCACCTCCAATTATGCTAGTTATAAGTCCTGTTAAAATAGATTCCAATTTTAGCCTCCTTATTATTTATAGTAACCTATAATTAAGTTTATAAGTCCACTTGCTACAATTACCCCAACACAACAAATTATTGCTATTTTTATTCTAGAGTCCCACCTTTTACCATCCATTTCATCGCTTGATGATTTTCTTAATAAATAGTAACCAATTAATAATACTGTTAAAACAGGAGCTAATATTAAAAGCCAATTAGTTAAATCGCCTATTAAGTTTTGAGTTCCTGTTGCAATTTTGCTGTCTGAAACACTTGCAAAACAAGTATTTGTGCAAAAGAAAAGACTTGTTAAAGCAAGTCCTACTTTTCCTATTTTTTCTAACAATTTTTCTGTTCTTTTTATTAATTTCTTTTCCATACATAAAAGTTCCTTTCTATTTATAATAATTCCAAATTCCCCATAGTTTGATTTTTTCTTCATCCCTCTGAGGTCTTGCTAATTGTCTTTTTAACCTTAATATTCTGTTTTCTTCTTCGTTCCCCATACCATACAATTTATTGAATTTCCAACAAGATATATCAGGTAGTTTTGTAATAGCAGGGAATAAGCCTGCTTGAATTATTAATACATAAGGTCGTTCAATTCTTATGATTTCATCTTCTGTAAGTAACGGTCTACTTATTAAGTTCATAGATTCCGAGTTGTTTCCGTTTGAATACCTACTATAACTACTTGATTTACTATAACTTGAAGTAGAATAGCAACCAAGTTTCTTAGAAATTATATTAGCTGTTTCAAAGCTTGCAGTTTTAAGATATATCCAAGTTTGACAGTTATCCCTTATATTTTCAGATATATCTTTTCCATATTTATTATCTAGTTGAGAAAAACTTTGTAAAAACAGGTTAAATCTAATTCGCCTTCCTCCTGCAACAGTTAGCATATTACTAAAAGAGGGAATAGTAGTAAAATTTCCAAATTCGTCTAATACATAATTTACCCTAACTTTTAGCTCTCCACCTCTACTATCAGCACTTTCAACAAGTGCAACATAGTTTTGATATACAAAAAGACTTGCAATAGGATAATATGTTGTTTTTTCATCAGAAACAATAAGATATATAGCTGTTTTCTGCTCTCCCAAAACTTTTAAATCAAAATCGCTAGTACAAGACATTCCATAAACACTTTGATTAGTAAATAGCTTTAATGTTGCTAATGCTGAAGTAAAGAAAGATCCTCTCGTTTTTTCAGGAGCAATTCTAGCAATACTAAATATTTTACTCGATGGATGATCAGGAGATAAATTTTCAATATATTTATTTAAAGGCATTGTTTGAGCTTTTGTTAAACACATTTCAGCAATGAAAGAAAATACATTTGTCAAATTTTGATATTCAGGGTGTTCTTTATTGTCAAAAACGACACTCATTATAGCACCTGCAATAACTGACATTTCGCCATCCTTCCAAATTTTCTCCATCTTTGTTTCTTCATCGCCAACTAAACTTTGTGTAATATCCCAAGCATATTCTTCAGCTTTTCTAAAATCTTCTCTGTTTACTGCATCAATAACAGGTTGTAGGTAATTATATCTATCACTTTTTTTAGGATGTTTAAAATCTATTGCAATTACTTTATATCCAAGACTTTTTAAATAATCTGAAGTATATTCAAATAATTCAGACTTAGGATCTGAAATTATCATACTTTCGCCCGCTAGTGCTAAATTTCCTATTGTTTGTAAAACTATACTTCTTGTTTTTCCTGATCTTGTTGCACCAACAACCAAAGTATGTATATTGTCATTTATATAATACATTTTTTCTTTTTCTTTCTTTTTATCATATCCAACAATAACTCCACCACTTTTAAATTGCTCAGTTTTATCAGTTAGAATATTACTCTTAAAATACTTTTGATATTCCTTTTTTGTAAGCCATCTAGCTGTTCCATATTGTCCTTGTCCGACTCTTGCTGGAGTCTTTATTTTATCTGTTATGTTTACAATCCCACTTTGATAAACATTCCTACTTCCAATTCCAAATACAGCAATTATAATAATTTCAATTAGAGTATAAATAAGAAAAAATAGTAGTAAAACTTGTTTATTTACTACTATTTCAGAATATGTTATATGTGATAATTGGGTATGTATAAGTCTAGTTAAAAACATTGAAAGTGGTATATTTATAATTGATAAAATTAAAATAATAGTAAATTTTCGCTTATTCATTCAATTTCTTCTCCTTCTTCTAATTGTAGTTCTTGCTCTAATGCAAGTTTTTGTGAATATTCTTTTATTTGTTCTTCTGTTAAATCCTTAAAGTCTTGATTCTTATTGTCATTTCCTGTGATTACAAATGTACCTCTAATATTTAAACCATCTAATACTCTGTTAATAGGTAGTAATTTTTTGAAAGCCTCATCATCATATACAATAAGAACATCTTTGTATTTGATTACTTCTAATTGCTCATTTCCTACAATTTTTCTAAGTGTTTCAAGTCTATTAGGTATTCTTTTTAATTCAGGATTTTTATTATCCTCAATAATCAAAACATACATATTTTGTTTTTCAATTATTACCACCTCCTAAAGTTCCATATCTTCCTCTTGTTCTAAGCTGTAATGCATCTCTGTCCAATATTGCTTTTTAGCACTATCACTTAAACTACTTATATTTTTTTCATATTCATTTTGGTTATTTTGCTTGAATTGTTGAATTATGCTAGCAATATTAGAAGAAATACTTATATAGTGTTTGTTTTCTTGTTGTTTTTTTGTCCCCTTAATTCTCTTTATAGATTTTTCTTTAAAGTATTGCTCCATATTATCTTTCAAATATTTTTCATTGTGTAATTTTCGATCTCTACATTTATAGCCTGAAGGTGTTGTATATGTTATATTTTTTCTTTCTTTAGTCCAAGTTACTTTATATCCGAGTGAGTTCATAATCTTAAAAAATTCGTGTTTGTTTTTTGCTTTTCCCATTGCAACATCAATGTCTTTTTCAAGTTTTTCCTTCCAACTTATACCTTTTTGTTTTGCCTTATATTCATTGATTTTTATATCATCAACTTTTGCTCTTTCCTGAGTTACTGACAATCCATACTGCATACATAACTTATTTGAATATTGTTTTAAACTTTCAAGCTCCTTCTTTGAAAATTGTATTTTTTTACCTGTTTCAAAATTGACAGAATTTACAACAAAATGTGAATGTATATGTTCTGTATCTTGATGTGTAGCAACTACTACTTGATAGCCTTTAAAAAATTCATTAGCAATTTTCATTGCAATTTCGTGTGCTGTTTCATAAGTTAAATCATCTTCAGGGTTAAATGATTGAATAAAATGTAATTTTTCTCTACCATCGGTTTTACCATACATATTTTTAACTGCCATCATTTCTTCATAAGCATTTTCGCTAGTACAATCTTTCCCTGTTATTAACTTGTTATTTGTTTTTTCATTTTGGCATATATAATCAATAGTTTTTTTCAAACTGACTTTGTTATTAATAAACTTAATGATTCCCATATTTGTTTTAACTCCTTTTTTGTTTCTTCTAAATCAACACAAGTAATTAATCCTTGATTTGCTTTTTTAGTAAGCTGATTAACATTATTACCAAGTTTTCTTAATTGTGTTACTAATTTTCCTAAGTCATCATAAATAACTATTTCTTGATTTATTGCTGACTTTAATACAAAATCTGAAATTGTTGTTTTAGCTTTTATGCTATTATTAACAATTTTTGTTTTTTGTTCAGGAGTAAGTCTTATTTCAATTCTCTCTGTTTTTTTCAACTGTTCTCCTTTCTGCCTAATTTGATGAAGGGTTTGGGAAGGCTTTCCCGTATATCAAGAAAAGTTATACTTTTCGTTCTATTTGTAAGTACAAATAGGAATCTTGCTTAACTTACTCGCTATCGCTCGTAAAGTATTCTTCTAGTAATTTCATTAAGAGGTCATTAAATTCTTTGTTAGAATTAAACCTGTTTTTGTATGCTTTTATAATTTTTTTATCAACTTTGCCTGTGAATTTTGGCTCAGCAACTTTTTGATTTTTTAGAATTTTCAAAACTATTTCATAAGTAATAGAATTTTTCTTTACCCTTATTTTTTGAGCTTGTGCTAAATTTATTTTTATTTTTTCATCATCTATTACCTGATTAACAATTTCTTGCTCCTCTTGTGATAAATAAGATAGTTCAACACCTGCTTTTATAGATAAAACTTCATTATTAACCTTTTCTTGAATAGTCCTTATTAATTCTGTAAGCCTTATATATCTATAAATTTGTGCTGTGCTTTCAGAATTCTCCTCAGGAGAATTCTCGTTATATTCATTGATATTAGTAATGTTAGGGTTATTTTTTAATATCTCCATTTTCATTTTGTAAGCATAACCTTTCTCAACAGGTGGTATTCTATCTCTATTGCATAGGTTAGTATCTATCATTATCAGAGTAGCTTTATTATCATCACAATCCACAATTTGAGCAGGAATTGTGGAATAAGCTAGCTCTTTGCAACATTGAACTCTATTATGTCCTGAAATAATTTCATATTTTCCATCTTTTAATGGTCGTACAATTATAGGTACTAAAACACCATTTTCTTTTATACTTTCTAATACTTCTTGTCTTTTTATTTCGTTATACATTGAAAAAGGTTGCCTTTTTCTAAAAGCAACCAATTTATTTAACTCTAAATTTAATATTTCATTTTTCTTGATATTTTCTTCAACCTTTTTAGGCTCATTATCTATTACAAATTTATTTCGTACTTGTTCTAAACTACTCAATTTCTGCCTCCTCTAATTCATTTGAATTTTGTTCAACATATAAATCTTGAACTTCTTTAAAGTGTAATTCTGAAAACTCTTTGTCTGTAATAAATTCATTGTTTCCTAGTATATCTTTATTAGTAGCAATAGATCCTATAAAGTACTTTTCTTTCTATTGTATAAGAGTTTCCGTTTCCATCTCGTAAATCATAATAAAATAGTTCAGGATTCTGCTGTTCTTTTGGAGGAATTTTATTTAACCATTGAATTTTTAAATCTTGCATTTTACATCTCCATTTCTAAATCTAATTCATTATTAAATTGTTCTATTTTATTTATAGCCTCAAATATATCAGTTTTTGAATTTATTTCTAATTGAGGAATAGCTGTATTTTGTAAATTATTATATACAAAAAAAGTCCCATTTAAGGGATCAAGTATTATAGCATAATAATTTACATTCTTTTTCTTTAATTCTTGATTTGTTTCATTCCATACAATAATATCATCTGAACTTATATTGTCTTTTGCAATATATAACATATTATCTAATTGTTTTATAAATAATGGATTTCTGAAAATATTATCTTCAGCTAATTCTGTATAATTATTAACAATATAGTTGTATAAATAGCTTTCATCTGATATAGCTTGCAGTAATTTTAAATCCTTATCTTTTATAAATAATCTAATGTTTTTCAATATATACTCCTAAAATTCCATATCATCGCTTTGCTCTAATTCATTACTATTTTGAGCAGATAAATTATTTAATTCTTGTTTTAATCTGTCGTTTTCTTCAATTAAAATAGTTTTTTCAACAAATTTAATATCATTATTTGTATAATCCTTATTTATTTGTTTTTCCTGCATCATACTAACATAGCCTTGCTCAGTTACAATTATATGATCTAATAACTGTATATTAAATATTCCCAGAAATTTGTTTATTTTATTAGTAAAGTCTATGTCTGTATTACTAGCCTTTAATGTATTTGAAGGATGGTTATGTACTAAGATAACCTTATCATTTGCAGACATCAAAGTTATTTTTAATATATCTTTTGAATTTATTGAAATATTATCAGAACTTCCAACTCCAACTAAATTTACATTTCTTAAATTGTTTCCTCTGTCTAATCCTAAAAGTAATAAGTGTTCTTGAATACCATCTTTTATATTCTGAACTGCATTTAATTTATAGACATCATCAGAAGTTACTATTTTAATTTCATTTTCTATATCTGTTTTAGGCTTTTTTGTAATTTCAATTTCCATATTTAAAACTCCATTTCCTCAGTTTCTTCAACCTCTTGTATTTCTTCTAAAATAATTGTCCTATTCTGTAAATCTTTTTTTATTTCTTCAATTTGACTATCTTCAATAGATTTAAAGCCTGAATTTTCGTAATCATCTCCAACTATAAAACAATTTCCTGCAATATAATCATAATCAAATTGTAGGTTAGGTTTTAAGTTT
>OIEN01001346.1_pt1 | contig 11231 bp, 7 predicted proteins | sample 1581741 | NCBI WGS metagenome assembly OIEN01 (sample SAMN01760944, study PRJEB22395) | human gut metagenome | reverse complement strand
CGCAGATGCCGTGCCGCAGCTGCCGGAGCGGTGCTTAAGCCGCAAGGCGGGAATTATGCGGTATTGCCCTAAATCATCAGGTCAATTTGTTGGCTGTTCCTCATCCTTAGGCGGGTATTTTCTGCGTAAAGCCGCAAGGGTCACCGCCGTCAACAGGCTGCCCATCAGTAAGGCAAGCAGATACCGGAACGGATGCGGGTTCAGCGGCAGCAAGAACATACCGCCGTGCGGGGCCGGTACGGCACAACCAAACAGCATGGACAGCGCCGCCGCCAGGGATGCACCCGCCATGCAGGAGGGAATGACATGCAGCGGATCCCGCAGCACAAAGGGGACGACCCCCTCGGTGATAAAGCAAGCCCCCATCAGGTAATTCGTCATCGCGGTGTGGCGTTCTTTGGTGGTAAAACGCTCCGGGAACAGGGTTCCCGCCAGAGCAACGCCCAGCGGCGGCACCATGCCGCCCGCCATAACGGCAGCCATAAATTCTTCCTGGCCGCCGGCCAGGGCAACCGTGCCAAACAGATACGCCGCTTTATTGATCGGCCCGCCAAAGTCAACGGCCATCAAAGCCCCCAGCACCGCGGCCAGCACCACGCGGCTGCCGCCCTGCATACTGGCCAACAGCTGGTATATCCAGGTATTAAACCGTCCAAGCGGCGCATTGACGAGGAATACCATCATAAAGCCGACCACGGCCAGGCTGACCACCGGATATAGCAGTACTGTTTTGATATGCACCAATGCCGATGGCAGCCGCTTGAATGCCGTCCGCAGCAGTTTTACCACAAGGCCTGCCGCAAAGCCCGCAATCATAGCGCCCCAAAAGCCGGAGGACACCCATTCCGCCTGCGGTGCCAGCGAGGTTCCCTGGATGGCCAGCATACCGCCCGCCATACCGGCCACCAATGCGGGCAGATCCCCCACCGACATGGCAATGAACCCGGCCAGCACAACGTACATCAGATTAAATGAGGTATTACCAATCGTGCGCACCAGCATGGCAAGGGACGTTCCCCGCCCGAACATTTCTGCGCCCGCATTACCGCGGTCCAAAAAGTAGCTTAACGCAATCAATATACCGCCACCGGTGATAAAGGGAATCATGTGGGAAACGCCGTTCATCAGGTCGGTGTAAAGCTTGCGCCCAAATTCCTGCGGGGCGGCAGCACCATCTTTTGCGCTGCCTGCTTTACGGTTGCACCCCATGCCCGGCACACTTTCATCCTCCGGTTCCAGCGGAGCTGTGCCGGACAGCGCGCGGTGCAGCAGCATTTCCGGGTCTTTCAACGCCTGGGAAACGGGCACGCGAAGCACCGGTTTGCCCGCAAAGCGGGCGGTCTCCACGGCCTTATCCGCCGCCACAATGATGCACTCTGCGTTTTCAATTTCCTGTTCGGTCAGGTGGTTTTTCACCCCGTCTGCACCGTTGGTTTCCACCTTGATGGCAATATGCATTTCTGCCGCTTCGGCTTCCAGCGCTTCGGCCGCCATATAGGTGTGGGCAATGCCGGTGGGGCATGCCGTTACAGCCAGCACGCGGGGGGCAAGCCGCGGTTCGGTCAGCGCAGCTTCGGCCACTGCCTCAGCGCGGGCCTCGCGGGCGGTCTCGCCCTGTTCCCGCTTAGCGATCACCGCCAGAAATTCTTCCGGGGTTGCTGCTTGCTTCAATTCCTCACAGAACATCGGTTCCATCAGCAGCTGAGCCAGCCGCGCCAACACCTGGATATGCAGGTCGTTTGCACCATCCGGAGCTGCGATCAAAAACAGCAGCCGTACCGGGGCACCATCCAGTGCCTGGTAGTCGATCGCCTCCCGCAGCGTTACTGCCGCCAGCGCGGGCACCAGCACCGCGTTGCTTTTGCCGTGGGGAATGGCCACCCCGCCGCCAACGCCGGTCGTGCCCTGGGCTTCCCGTTCCAGCACATTTTTTTCGTATTCGACTGCATCCCGCAGGCATCCGGTGCGGTCCAGCATGCCCACCATTGCGTGGATGGCCATGGCCTTATCCGCCACCTGCATATTCAGTGCAACGCGTTCCGGCACCAGTAGATCTGTGATCTGCATCGGTCGGCTGTCCCCCTTTGCTTCAAACATCCTATCCTGGGGCGAGCCCGAAAAGCCGAAAATACAGCCTGTTTTTACAAACACAACCGCCATTCTCTTTGTTTTCAGGCACACCCCTCGGCAGGGCTTTCCCCTGCCCATTTGCTCTTACACCCGCTGCACTGCCTCTGTGCAGCGCTTGCGCAATTGTTTGCGCTTTTGCCTTAATAAAAGGCGGCTCCGCACAAGAGCGGAGCCGCCTAAAAAGTTCAAATTACTGTTGATTAGTTCAGCAGGGTCAGCTCGGTCTCAGGATCGAACAGGTGGATCTTATGCGTATCCATAGCCATGGTGACCTTGTCGCCGCGGCGGGACTTGGAGGTCGGGGCAACGCGAGCCATCAGGTTCTGGCCCTTGTAGGTCAGGTACAGATAGATCTCAGCGCCCATCAGCTCGGAAACTTCAACCTCAGTATCGATATGGCTGGAAGGATGCTTCTCCAGGAACTCTTCGTCATCCTTCATATCCTCAGGACGGATACCAACCTTCAGGCTCTTGCCAACGTAAGCGGCCAGTTTGCCATCGGCGGTCTTTTCCTGCGGCAGGGGGATCACGGTGCCGTCCAGATCGACGACATAGGTATCGCCATTCTTCTGCAGGGTGCCGTCCAGGAAGTTCATCTGGGGGCTGCCGATGAAGCCGGCAACGAAGATGTTGCAGGGGTAATCGTACAGGTTCTGCGGAGTATCGACCTGCTGGATGACGCCATCACGCATAACAACGATGCGGTCGCCCATGGTCATAGCTTCGGTCTGGTCATGGGTAACATAGATGAAGGTGGTAGCCAGCTTCTTGTGCAGCTTGATGATCTCGGTACGCATGCTGGTACGCAGCTTAGCATCCAAGTTGGACAGAGGCTCGTCAAGCAGGAAGACGGCCGGGTTACGAACCATTGCGCGGCCCAGAGCAACACGCTGGCGCTGACCACCGGACAGAGCCTTCGGCTTACGGTCAAGCAGGTGCTCGATTTCCAGGATCTTAGCAGCTTCACGAACGCGCTTGTCGATGTCGTCCTTGGGCATCTTGCGCAGTTCCAGGCCGAATGCCATGTTCTTGTACACGGTCATGTGCGGGTACAGAGCGTAGTTCTGGAACACCATGGCGATGTCGCGGTCTTTCGGGGGAACATCGTTGATCAGGCGGTCACCGATGTACATTTCGCCCTTGGAGATTTCTTCCAGACCTGCGATCATACGCAGGGTGGTGGACTTACCGCAGCCGGAAGGACCGACGAAAACGATAAATTCCTTATCAGCGATTTCCAGGTTGAAATCCTTAACGGCAGTAACATTGCCCGGATAGATTTTGTAAATATGACGGCAACTAATGCTGGCCATGGGTCATTACCTCCAAATTGGTTTTTATGATTTTATTGATACGCTCAGCACGTATTTTTCTTGACAAATCTATAATAGCAGGGTACGATTGAAAAAGATATAGCACTTTATTGATATTGGAGGTCAGAAATTGATATTTGATCCAACCACCTGCTGCGCCTGCGCCGCAGTGCAGGAGCTGCAGGGCGAAGCGCCGCTTACCCTTTCCGGCGAGGGCCTTTGGGCAGGGGTACTTTCCAGCGGGCAGTGCGTGCTGGAATGCCCCGGCAGCCAGAGCGCGGCGGGCTCCTCCGGCGATCTTTTGCTGGGCTTTGGCACCTTCACGCTGCGGCCTGTTACCCCCTGCCATCTGCTGTGCGTGCGGCTGACCGGGCTGGCCGTGCAGCAGTTTTTGGCCGGGCTGCCGCAGCCGCGCTTTGCGGATGGGGCTTCCTGCCCCGGTGCAGCGGAGCTGCTGGCCCGCGTGTGCGGTGCCGGGAATGCCGACGATGCCGCCAGCGCCGCCGCCCCCTACACCCTGCTGTGCGCCCTTGCCCACGGGGACGAGGAATCCCGCCGTCTTTCGCCGTTGGTAGCCCGCGCGGTGGAAGCCATCCGCGATAACTACATGGCCCTGTACGGCGTGGAAGAACTCAGCGCCCAGCTTGGGGTCAGCAAGTGCCACCTTGTGCGGGTCTTTTCTTCCGAGATGGGCATGCCGCCGGGCCGCTTTTTGACCAGCGTGCGCATTGAAGCTGCCAAACTGCTGCTGGCCGAGCGGGAGTACAGCCTGGAAATGATCGCCGGACTGTGCGGTTTTTCCGGTGCCAACTACCTGTGCCGCGTGTTTAAGCGGGAAACGGGTTTAAGTCCCGCCGCCTGGCGTGAAACCGCCGCCCACAAAGCCGTGGTGCAAAAGCTGCCCGCCCGCAACAACGAAATCTATGTGTAAAAGCAGTTCATTTTGTATCCTTATCATTTTGTATCCTTATATAAAGAAGAAACATTTGTGTATCCAGAAACAACCTATTTCCTATCGAGACCGTAGGGGGCTATGCTTCATAATAAAAGACGCTTCCCCCCTGTTCGGCTGTATTCCCCACTTTTTCGCGTTTTGCGTTGACTCAACCGTTCCCGTCCTATATACTGAAAGATACGGCACTTTTGCCGCCGACCGGGCTGCCCGGCTGTATTCCTGCAAGGAAAAGGAGGAGATGCCGTGATTTTCGGCAAGTACATCAACCGTTATTACCTCAAAAATGCGCCCGTGCTGCTGCTTGGGCTGCTGGCCCTTTTAATGGTTGACTATATCCAGCTGTTGATCCCCCAGTTTTACCGTCTGGTCATCAACGGGGTCAACCTGGGGCAGGTGGTCGTAAACGGCCAGACCCTGCCCTTTACCAAAGAGGTTTTGCTGCAGCACATCTGCCTGCCCATGATCTGGATCGTGGTGCTCATGGTCATTGGGCGCTTTTTGTGGCGTATCTGCTTTTTCGGCTCCGCTGTGCGGGTTGCTGCCAACCTGCGCGAGCGGATGTTTGACCACAGCCGCCAGCTTTCGCAGCAGTATTACCAGGTTAACAAGGTCGGCAACCTGATGAGCCTTTACACCAATGATATTGATACCATCCAGGAATGTTTTGGTGATGGTATCCTGATGTTCTTTGACGCTTTGGTTCTCGGCCTGATGGCCCTGTACAAAATGTGGCGCATGGATTATAAGCTCACCCTACTGGCTTTGATCCCTGCCCTCATCATGTTCGGCATCGGCACCGTCATGGGCACCGCCATGACCAAGCGCTGGGAAGAACGCCAACAGGCATTCTCCGATCTTTCAGACTTTGCACAGGAGAATTTCTCCGGCATTGCCGTTATCAAGGCGTTTGTCAAAGAGCTGAAAGAGCTCATGGCGTTCCGCAAGCTGAACAAACAGAACGAGGAGATCAACGTCATCTACACCAAAATTGCCACCCTGCTGGAAGTGCTCGTGACCCTGTTTGTCGAATCCGTCATCTGTGTCATCCTGGGGTATGGCGGTTATCTGGTCTACCAGGGCCGGTTCAACGCGGGCCAGCTGGTAGAGTACATCGGCTATTTTGAGGCCATCGTCTGGCCCATCATGGCAATTTCCATGCTGATCGAAAAGACCTCCCGCGGCAAGGCTTCCCTGAACCGCATCACCGAGCTGCTGGACGCCCCCATTGATGTGGCCGACCGCCCCGGCGTGCAGGAGCTGCAGAACCCGCAGGGCAGTGTGGAATTCCGCCACCTGACCTTCCGCTACCCGGACGGCGAATACGATGTGCTGCAGGATATCTCCTTCACCATCCATCCCGGCGAAAGCGTGGGCATTGTGGGCAAGACCGGCGCGGGCAAAACGGCGCTGGTGGACCTGCTGCTGCGCACCTACAACGTGCCGGACGGCACCCTGTTTGTGGACGGCAAGGACGTGAACACCCTGTCCATCCATTCTGTGCGCGCTGCCTGCGCCTATGTTCCACAGGACAACTTCCTCTTCTCGGATACCATCGCCCACAACATCGGCTTTGGTGTGGACGATGCCTCCCCCGAAATGATCGACCACGCCGCCAGCCTGGCCGATGTGCGGGACAACATCGTGGACTTTAAGGATGGTTACGAAACCGTTCTGGGTGAGCGCGGCGTGACCGTTTCCGGCGGCCAGAAGCAGCGCATCTCCATTGCACGCGCCCTGCTGAAAGACGCCCCCATCCTGATTCTGGATGACTCTGTTTCCGCTGTGGACACCCGCACCGAAAAAATCATTCTGGACAACCTGAAATCCAGCCGCGCCAACAAGACCACCCTGCTGATTGCCCACCGCATTTCCACGGTGGAGCGGCTGGATAAGATCATCTTCCTGGATGATGGCAAGATTGAGGCCGTCGGCCCCCACGATGAGCTGTACACCAGCTGCCCCAAGTACCGCCGCATGGTGGACCTGCAGCGGCTGGAAGATGAAGCCGGAGGTGATGACAATGCTTAATATAAACCCGCTTTTGCTGGTTGGCGGCGTCATCGGTGCCGTTACCGCGCTGCTGATTTTTGCTTACGCTTCGGTCAAAGATAAAAAGACCGCCATGGGTTTTGAGCGCACCATGGCAGACGGCGAGATTCTGCGCCGCCTGTTCGCCTATGCCAAACCGTACTGGGCCAAGTTTCTTCTGGTTCTCTTCCTGATGCTCTTCTCCATCGCTTACGACATTATCTCTCCCCTAATCGTCGGTGCGATCGAAGAACTTGTCGCCGCCGATTTTGCCCTCAGCCGCCTGTTCGCTTCGGTCGCGGTCTATGCGGGGATTCTGGTGTTCTCGATGGCAAGCACCTATTTTCAGGCGGTCATTCTGCAGCGGGTCGGCCAGCGCATCATCTCCGATCTGCGCGAGGATCTGTTCACCCACATTGAGTCCCTCTCCCACGAGCAGCTCAACGAGATCCCGGTTGGCAAGCTTGTTACCCGCGTTACCAACGATACCAACGCCATTTCCATGATGTTCACCAACCTTTTGGTGAACCTGATCAAAAATGCGTTCGTCATTTTGGGCATTCTGGTGGCCATGCTCTGCCTGAACTATGCGCTGACCCTGATGGTGCTCTGCTTTGTTCCCTTCATCGTCATCTTCACTGTCATCTTCCGCAAGTTTTCCCGCCGGGCCTACCGTAAGGTCAAGGATGCCACCACTGACATCAACACCTATCTTTCGGAGAACCTTTCCGGTATCAAGGTCACCCAGATTTTTGGCCGCGAGGACGAAAAGATGGCGGAGTTCTACCAAAAAAGCCAGACCCTTTCCAAGGTCACGCAGGAACAGATTTTTGTGTTCGGCGTATTCCGCCCGCTGGTCTACATGCTGTACATCAGCTCTATTTTGTGCCTGTTCTACCTGGGCGGCATGGGCCACCTGAACAACGTTTCTTTCCTGGGGCAGACCATCACCGGCGGCACCATCGTCGCCTTCTACATGTACATTTCCAAGTTCTTTACCCCCATCCAGAACCTGGCCGAGCAGTTCAACTGGCTGCAATCCGCGCTGGCCTCGTCGGAAAAAGTCTTTTCTATTATGGACATTCAGCCCAAGCTGGTGGATGCCCCCGACGCCATTGAGCTGACCGATGTAAAAGGCGAAATTGAGTTCCGCGATGTCTGGTTCAGCTATATTCCCGGCGAATGGGTGCTGCAGGGCGTTTCGTTCCATGTTTCCCCGCGGGAAACCGTGGCTTTTGTCGGTTCCACCGGCTCCGGCAAAAGCACCATCCTGTCCCTCATCTGCCGCAATTACGAGTTCCAGAAGGGCGAAATTCTGATTGACGGCATCGACATCCGCAAAATCAAAATTTCTTCCCTCCGCCGCCATTTTGGACAAATGCTGCAGGATGTTTTCCTCTTTTCCGGCACCATCCGCAGCAACATTGTCCTGCGGGAGGATAACATCTCGGACGAAGAGATCATGCAGGTCTGCCGCTATGTCAACGCTGACCACTTCATCAACAAGCTGGACCACGGCCTGGATGAGGAAGTGCGCGAGCGCGGCAACAACTTCTCCGCCGGTCAGCGCCAGCTGCTCAGTTTTGCCCGCACGATCATCCACAAACCCAGTGTGATGATTCTGGACGAAGCAACCGCCAACATTGATACCGAAACCGAGCTTTTGATTCAGGATTCTCTGGAAAAAATGCGCACCGTCGGCACCATGCTGATCGTTGCCCACCGCCTTTCCACCATCCAGCACGCGGACAACATCATCGTGCTGTCCCACGGCAAAATTCTGGAGCAGGGCAGCCACCAGGAGCTGCTGGCCCGTCATGGGCGGTACTATCAGCTGTACACCCTGCAATACCACAAAGAACAGCTCAGTTCCTGATTTTATCTTCCATAACAGCAGTGCCCCCTGCAGCAATACAAAGCTGCCGGGGGCACATTTTATTTTGTTATTTTGTTATTTTGCTTTTTTGTCCGCTTCGGCGGTTGTTTTGGGCTGTGCATCCGCTGCCTGTTTCAGGGCTTCCTGCTCAGAAAAATGCTGGATAATTTTATCTTTCGCCAGCTGCAAATGTCGCTTGTTGATGGCCCTTGCCTCGTCCGCATTGTTGGTCAGCAGGCAGTGCACAATATCGCGGTGCTCTTCCATCGATTCATTAAAGCGCTGGGTACTTGTCAGCGAATAAATACGGAACTGCTGGTTCAGCGAATGGATCCTTGCATACATGGATTCCAAAAGGCTGTTGCCGCACAGTTCAATCAGCAGCCCGTGCAGCTTAGAATCCATATCCGTGTAGGCACGCAGGTCCTTTTGGGCGTGCAGCCGCTCCATCTCGTTCAGGCAGTCGATCAGCTGCTGCATATCCGCCGTGGTCAGGTGGTGCTGCAGCTTGCTGATGGCGTAATCTTCCAGCAGAACGCGCAGGTCAAAAATTTCCTCAATGTCCCGCGCGGTAAACTCTTTTACAAACACACCCTTGTTGGGGATCTCCACCACCAGTCCGTCCGAAGCCAGCTGGCGCAGTGCTTCCCGGATGGGGCTGCGGCTCACGCACAGGCGCTCTGCCAGCTCGTTTTCCTGCAGCCACTGGCCAGGAGCAAATCTTCCTTCGCAGATATCATCCTTCAGGATCTGATACACCTGATTGCGGATCGTTTTGATTGGGCGGCGTTCCATAGCTCTTTCCTTCACTTTCCCTTGTGCGGGTTGGCCCCCGCAGCGCATCCGTATTAACCGGAGATATTTCTATTATTCTATCACACGTTTTGCCCTTGTGCAACGCAGTCTCCCTTATTTTTCTGCCTTTTTGCCTATATTTTTATGTGTTTCACAAAAGTTCTTCTTGCAATTTGTATAATCTATTACTATAATAAAATTGTTTTTATCTTGCCCGCCGCTTTTGTTTCGGCAGGGTATCCCATGTTTTCCTGGGGTGTATCTGAAAAGTCGAAAATTTAGTCTATTTCTTTGTTTTCAGATACACCTTACAAAGAAAGGGTCGTGTGATCGTATGAAAATTGGTTTTATCGGTCTTGGCATCATGGGCCGCCCCATGGCCAAAAACCTGCTCAAAGCCGGCTATGACATTACGGTGGACAGCCACTCCCCCGCCGCCGCAGCGGAGCTGGAAGCCTGCGGCGCCAAAGTAGCCGACCAGCCCACCATCGGCTCCACCTGTGACCTTGTGCTGACCATGCTGCCCAACGCCCCGCAGGTTAAACAGGTCATGCTGGGTGCAAACGGCGTTGCCGCCCACATGCAGCCCGGTTCCACCTTTATTGATATGACCTCGCTGAACCCCATCGCCAGCAAGGAGATTGCCGCCGAGCTTGCCTCCCACGGCATCCAGATGCTGGACGCCCCCGTTTCCGGCGGTGAACCCAAGGCGATTGACGGCACCCTTTCCTTCATGGTCGGCGGCGAGGAAGAGGTCTTCAACACCTTCAAACCGGTCCTGCTGGCCATGGGTTCTTCCGCTGTGCGGTGCGGCGGCATCGGCGCAGGCAACACCACCAAGCTGGCCAATCAGATCATCGTGGCGGCCAACATCCAGGCTGTGGCCGAAGCCCTGACCCTGGCCCAGAAAGCCGGTGTTGACCCCGATCTGGTGTTCCAGGCCATCAAGGGCGGCCTGGCTGGTTCCACCGTCATGAACGCCAAAGCCCCCATGATGATCGAGGGCAACGATAAGCCCGGCTTCAAGATTGACCTGCACATCAAGGACCTGAACAACGCCCTGGACTGCGCCCACACCGTGGGTGCCCCGGTGCCGATGACCGCCGAAGTGCAGGAAATTTTGCAGTGGCTGCACAGCAATGGCAAGGGCCAGGCAGACCACAGCGCCATTGCCCAGTATTACGAGCACCTGACTGGCATCAAGCTGGGCCGCGACCTGTAAAACCTCAAAATTCTGTTTTTTTGGCGGTGCGGGCATCCCCGTGCCGCCAAAATTTTGCTGCCAATTCTGTACGTTCTGCCGATTGCTGAATGATTGATTTACATGTTATAACAGAAATTAAAGAACCAACAAACAAAACAGAAAAGAGTGTGATCCCTATGTCTAAACTCCGCCAAGATGCTGACGCCATCATTCAGGCCGCTATCACCGCCGCCCAGCCGGACGAGGCCGTCCGCAAAGCACTGGAAGGACGCGATTTCGGTTCCGGGCGTGTTGTGCTGGTTGCCGCCGGCAAGGGTGCCTGGCAGATGGCCAACGCCGCCAGCCGCATTCTGGGTTCCCGCATTGATACCGGTATTGTCATTACCAAGTACGACCACAGCAAAGGCCCCATCGCCAACTTTACCATCCGGGAAGCCGGGCACCCCATCCCGGACGAGAACAGCTTTACCGCCACCCAGCAGGCGCTGGACCTCGTCAGCGGGCTGACCGCACAGGACACCGTGCTGTTCCTGCTTTCCGGCGGCGGTTCCGCTTTGTTTGAAAAGCCGCTCATCCCCGCCGCGGATCTGGAAGAACTTACCCACAACCTGCTGGTCTGCGGGGCGGATATTGTAGAGATCAACACCCTCCGCAAGCGCTTTTCCGGCGTAAAGGGCGGCCGTTTTGCCCAGCTGTGTGCCCCGGCCCATGTGGTTTCCATCGTGCTTTCGGATATTCTTGGCGATCCGCTGGATATGATTGCCTCCGGCCCCGCTTACCCGGATAGTTCTACCTGCGCACAGGCCAAGGAGATCGTGCAGAAATACCACCTGCCCATGACGGAGCAGATGCTGGCCCTGCTGGAGCAGGAAACGCCCAAAGCGCTGGACAACGTAGAAACCCAGATTACCGGCAGCGTGCGCCAGCTGT
>OIEN01001343.1_pt1 | contig 11237 bp, 11 predicted proteins | sample 1581741 | NCBI WGS metagenome assembly OIEN01 (sample SAMN01760944, study PRJEB22395) | human gut metagenome | reverse complement strand
CTGTATTAATTTATTTTTTTGCAATAATACTATTATTTATAATTAGTGGAATTATTTTCATAATAGAAGCATCAAAAAAGATAGAATTCAAATTTAATTATAAAAAAATATATAGTATTAAACATTTAAAATCATTTTTTCAAGCAGTTCACGAATATCAAAAAAAGTGGATTACTAACTATTGTAATAGAAATAAATTGAATAGCATTAATAAGCTTAATATTATATTGCAAGAAATAAAAGCTGAAAAAGATAGAACTACGATCAAGTACATAAATCCTATTATTATAGGAACTTTGTCTTTGTCAATATGGGGAATTGCTATTCAAAAAATAGTTGATAACACTGGATTTTGGGGTATGTTACCTATAGCATTTGCTTTAATTCTAATAATATCTATAAGTTTAGGTTGGATAAAAAAGTCATTTTTAGAGGATAAAGAAAATTTCAATTTTTTTGAAACTTTTTCAAGTAAAACTAGACTAGAAGAATTAATTTTGTATAAGATTTTAAAATGTAAAAAATAAAACATTTTATTTTAAGGAGAATAATATGGAACATTTTTTTCTTGATGGATATGAATTAACAAGTTATAATTACCTTATTTTATGTCATAACACAATGCTGAGTTTAGTAAAAAGAGCAAACAGAAGAGATTGGCATAATATTAAATTGGAACTAAAACAAGGTGACGAAGAATTATTGAATAATCATGATATAGAATATTTGAGATTACACGGATATAAAGAAGAAATAAGTAGTTTATATTATAGGCATATGTTTTTTTCTGTATGGGCTGATTATTTAGACTATACATATGAAGCAAATATTGCAGCTTCAAAAATGAAAGCAAGTATAGCATATTCTTTGTTGAGAAAGCCGTTAAAAGATAATTTGTATTTTTTAGAAATTTTAGAAAACAAGGGAGTAGAATTTATATATGAATTTCTAGATAAATCAATTGATGAATTCTCGATTGATAAAATAGATGAAGAAACAAAAAAGAATACAATATATGAAGTTTCAAAAGATGTTTTTAGTAAATCATATGCTGAAACCCTATATAACATAAGGTATTCAAAGAAAGAAGATATACGGGTTAGAAAAAATATGGAATAAAACACAACATATAATTACTACTTGCCATCATTATAAAACAGAAGATGGAAATCTAAATATGGTATTTAATGATGAAGATAATATAAAAGAATTTATAACATATTTTTATCATGTTATGCCAACAGTTCAAACTTATGTAGTTAAATTAACATTAAAAATATTACAAAAAATTGGACTTATAAATGAAATAGAATATACAGTTAATAATTCCATAATTACAAATAGATTTTTAATGTTTAATAATTCAAAAAATAATAAAGAAATAAAAAAAATATTAGATAATACGTCTTTATTATGTCCAAGATGTTTTAAAAAAATTGATAATAAAAATAATCATTTTTTGGAGCAATGGTATATTAGTTGTCCATTTTGTAATAAAGAAATTAATTTAGATAGATTTTTATTTTACAATTGCCATAAAGAAGGTAATGAATATAAAAAGGGAAGATATAATAAAAATAGGAAGTAATAAGATTTGGAAATCTTATACTTCCTGTTTTATTGTGTATAAAAATAGTATTAAAGTTTTTATTTTTCAAAACATCCCATAACAAGTTGAGAGCCATCTACAAAACCGTTTCTATAATATTTCTCATTCATATAAATTAAATAATTCATAAAATCATCATAGATTAAATCGAGTTGCTTTTCTACATATTTCTTATTTTGTTTAGAAACATTCTTTAATATTTTTTCTCTAAAAGGATCATACTTAAATTCATGTTTTCTATCTTGTTCATTTGTATAACATAAGTAGGTACTCTCCATACAATCATACCATTCTTTTAATATATCATCTTCATTTACTTCTCTAAAATTAATCATAATAATTCTCCTAACATTTAATATTTTATAAAAGGGATTGGGACTTGTCCCATTGCATAGAATTTGAAAATACGAAAATCTCGTGTGAACAAATTCAGTGCTTGCTAGGACAAGAATTAACCCTTTTTCAAATTTTATTTAACAATAAATTAACTCTTTAAGTACAATTTCTTCAGCTCTATTTTTAATATTATTCATACATCTAACCCACTCTAATTGATTATTTTGTTTCAAGTTTTCATCAACTTTTTCTTCCTTAGCAAGTTCATTAATAATCATTTTTGTTCTCTCATTTGCAGTTTTATCTATCTCAATTAGGTACTCTGGTAATGTACCATTTAATATTAAATCGCTATATAAACCTAGGCTATGTTTCTTCATATACTCTAATTTTAAACGTCCATATAATCCAATATGGTAATCAGATTCTGTTCCTTTTATTGCTAAATTAGGAATTAAATAATCTCCTTCTTTACGATATGTTATTTCTTTCATAATCAAAACCTCCAAAATTAATTTTTAGGTTTCCCATTTTTATTGCGAACATACGTGTAAAATCCATGGGGAAAAGATGGGGAAAAAATATTCAAAAAAGTTCAAAAAATTACACAAATGTTCGAAAAATTATTCCCCAAGTTTTCCTTGATAAATCAAGCAAAACCGTTGAAATCACTAAAGTTCATAAACCTGTCGGCTAGCCCTCATAACCCGAAGGTAAAGCTACCTTCCTACACAAAACATTAATCCTAATTATGATATCATGACATATTACAAAAAAACGTACAGATTATGTAAAATGCGATATTATTACGTTAAGTTGTCAAAATATGTACTTAAATATATAAAGAAATATTAAATAAATAGAAAACACGCTTTTAATAATATAGAAGTAAGGAGAAAAAGTAAAATGAAAGAAATTTTGGAAGAATATAAGAAAGAGTGTGCTTTAAAAAGTAAATTAGCAAGTTTTACGTGGAAATTATAGACGATTACAAGTTTAATTACATATTTTTATTTATCTTTTCATGGATATAATACTTGGCTGATAGCAGCAGGAATTCTTTTACTGACAATTTTGATATTTATGATAGAACAAATTATATTCTTAAGATATGTGTCTAAAAAACTAGAAATTAATTATAGTATTAGAGATGGTTTTGATGTTAAGAAAATGAAAAAAATTTGTAGTAAAATAGAATCATTTCAAAAAATTGGATTACCAATTTTGGCAAAAAGAAGAAGATTGATACTTTTAATAAATTGAATTTAATATTAACAGAATTAAAAATTTGGAAAGAAAAGGCGACTACAAAATATATGGAGTGGGGGCTTGTAAGCTCTATTGTATTATCACTGCTTCAGAATTGAATCAATGATGCAAGTAATGAAATGAATTTGATTAACAAACTTGTTATGGGGTTGATAATAGCTGTTATAATTTTTTTTTTATTAGCTTTTTAAAAAACAACACAAATAAATTTAAAAATTTTTTTGAAAACCAGATTTATATTCAAATATAGAAAGACTTGAAGAGTTGATATTTTATGAAATAATGAAAAGCAAGAAATGAAATACAACATATAAATAATGATTTGAAAATTTTAATCTGATTATTTTCTATACATATACAAAATCTACAAAAATATGTTATTATCAATTATATACAGACTTTTAAGAAAGTCTGGTGAAGTAGAAAATGTTGTATGCAAATACTAGATGTAGTGTTTGTTGAGAACAAATATAATATATGGAGATGAAAAATATCGTGAAAAAATTTTGTGGATTTTCAGTAGGAATAATAGCTGTGTTAACATTAATAATAATTTGTTTTTATAAATTTATCTCAATGCCAGACATTTTAATTGAAAATGTAATTCTAGAAAGCTCATACATAAATTACGCATGTGGCTTTCAATATAACGGAAAAGTTATTTGCGACAGTGGAAATATTTATTCTTTTTCAAAGTCAGATAGGGCAGCATATGTAAGTGCTTCTACAGACTTAGAAACTTTAAATAATTATATATTAAGTGGTGATACGAAATTTGTTGGTAGAGTTAATGATAAAGATTTAAAAACTATGAAAGAGTATGCTAAGACAATAGATAACAATTATACTGAAGCTGTATCTGGTGGAAATGACATGGGAGCTAATGTAATTTCTATATGGAATTATGATAAAAATGAAAAGACACTTTTGAAAGAAACTGGCGATTGGAATAAAGAAAATACTAGTGAAAATGCCAAAAAGTTAAATGAGCTGATAGAGAAATATATGAAATAGTAATGTGACTGTTACAGATATAATTAGCAAATAAAGTAATAATTGGAGGAAAATAAATTATGGACAAATCATATTTTATTCAAAGATTAAATTCACTTGAGCTACCTGTTGGAGAATATTATATTTTGTCAAGTGGCTCACTTCTTTTATATGGGCTCCGAGAAGAAGCAAACGATATAGATTTATGTGTTTCTAAAGAATTGTTTGAAAGCACATTAAAAGAAAAATATCAATTTGATGATACAGACAAAAACGAGTATGGCTTTTATAAGATTGCAGAAGATGTTGAAGTTGTTGTAAATGATAAGAGTGATTCGAAATACAAATTTGAATACGATATTGTCGATGGTTATCCTGTGCAAAAATTAGGAATCATTCTTAGAGATAAGAAAAAGAGAAATTTACAAAAAGATCAAAAAGATATAAAAAACATTAACAATTTCTTACTCAAAAATTTTGAAATTTGCGACATCAAAAATCGTCCAGAATTTCTTGAAGAAGTTGCGATTCTCACACAAAAAGAATGGGGAAAAGGTGAATTAACAGCCAAAGAATTTCAAGATAAGGTTAGTAAAAAAGTAGAAAAGATTAAGCAGAATTTGCCATTGAGAGATTATTGCAAATTGTTACTTATATTTAAAAATGAATTGATTGGATTTATATCGATTTTTCCACATGATTGTCCGGAAATGCCAGAATTAACACCTTTGTATGCGACTATGTTTGTGAAAGAAGAATATTGTCAAATGGGGTATTCTAAAATATTAAACGATACGATATTAAGTGAAGCTAAAAATAGAGGATTTAAGAGACTGTATTTAAAAACAACCTTAAATAATTACTATGAGAAGTTTGGTGCAAAATATATAAAAACTTTAGAAAATGGCGAAAAATTAATGTGTTTTGATATTTTATAATACTTATATTTTTCAATAATAAAACCGAAAACTTTTATTTAAAAAAATTAAAGGGAGGAACTAGATGAAAGTATTAACAATTAGGCAACCTTGGGCGACTCTTATAATGTTAGGCTACAAAAGATTTGAATTTAGAGGATGGCCAACAAAATATAGAGGCGAACTTTTGATACACGCTGGAAAGACTGTAGACAAAGAAGCTAGTGAGAGACTAGAAAAATATCTTCCATCAGAATTGCCACTCGGAAAAATTTTAGGCAAAGTTAATTTAGTAGATTGCATAAAATGTGACGAAAAATTAAAGAGTGAGTGCCTAAAAGAGAATCCAGATGTTTATGCAAAGAGTTCTTTTGAAGAAAGGTATGCATGGCAATTAACAGATGTACAAGTTTTCGAAGAACCGATAGAGGTTAATGGAAAACTTGGATTGTGGAACTATGAATTGTAAACAAAAAAACACATCCCAATAAAGTATCAAAAAAAATTATGTCGAAACTTGTCGAACGAAAAAGAAAATAGTCGCGTGAAAATATGATATAATATAAAAAAGGAAAAACTATTGACACATTAGCAAAAGTAGTGTACTATGATGGTACAAGTTATATCATATCAGAGTGTAGTTGGTTACTATAATAAATCAGTTGAGTAATCAATGAGATGAGAAGTTTAAATAGTCCCTTACCTTTTAGGTAAGGGACATCTTCGTTTTATGGGTTTAGAAGGAGGTTTATATGAAGTATTCTTTGGGATTGGATATTGGAATTTCATCTATAGGTTGGGCTGTTGTAAATTTAGAAAAAAATCGTATTGAAAATTTGGGTGTTAGGCTATTTACGTCTGCAGAAAGACCTAAAGATGGAGGAGCTATTAATGAAAAGAGAAGACTTGCAAGAGGTCTTAGGAGAAGATTAAAAAGAAGAAGAGTAAGAATGAATAAAATTAAAGAATTATTTGTAAAGTATGAAATCATCTCTAAAGACGAAACAGAAAGGTTATATGTTTTATCTAATGAAGATATAGATACTTGGCAGTTAAGAGCAGAAGGTTTGGATAGAAAATTGACACCTAGAGAGTGGGCAAGAGTTTTGACATCAATAGCAAAAAGAAGAGGATATAAGTCAAATAGAAAAACAGAAGCAAATAGTGATGAGGGTGGAAAAATAATAAAATCAATTGCATTGAATAGGGCATATATGGAAGCGAAAGGTTATAGAACTGTTGGAGAAATGTTCGCTAAAGATGAAAAATATATAGATGCAAAAAGAAATAAAAACGGTCAGTATAATAATTGTATAGATAGGAGCGAATTAGAGGATGAAACGAAAATACTTTTCTCTAAACAAAGAGAATTAGGCAACACGTATACTAGTGCAGATTTTGAAAACGAGTATTTGCAAGTATTCAATTATCAAAAACCATTTATGACTCCTGAATTAATGGATAAAATGGTTGGAAAATGTACGTTTGAAAAAGACGAACCTAGAGCTGCTAAAAATAGCTGGACTTTTGAAAGAGCTATGTTACTTCAAAAAGTGAATAATTTAGCCTATCAAGTAGATAGTAAAAAAATATTTTTAAGTGAAGAACAAAGAGAAAAAGTTATAGATTTGGCATATAAACTTAAAAGTGGAGTCAAATATAAAAAAATAAGAAGTGAATTAGATATTCCAGAGGAAGCCGTTTTTGTTGGACTAAATTATTATATAAAACCTACGAAAAATAAGAAGACTGGGGAATATGAAAAATTATCTGCAGAGGAAATAAGAAATAAAGTTGAAGATGCGTCGACATTTGTAAAATTAAATGGATATCATGAAATTAAGACTGCTTTTGAAAAGGCTGATGCTCTAAATATTTTTGATGAACTTTGTAAAAATGAACATGAAAAAATCGATAAGATTGCTGAAGTGTTAACACGAAATAAAACTGATGTTGAGATTATTAAAGCATTATCTGAATTGGGAATAGACGATAAAGTAATAGATGAACTAACAAATGTTACTTTTGCAAAGTTTGGACATTTATCATATAAAGCATTAAATAAAATATTGCCTTTTTTAGAAGAAGGAAAACAGTACGATAAAGCTTGCCAGTCAGCTGAATATAATTTTAAAAATGATGATGGTGAGCTTAAGTACAAGTTACCAGTAATTTCGAAAGATGAAATAAGAAATCCAGTTGTGTATCGTTCTGTTACACAAACAAGAAAAGTAATCAATGCAATAATAGACAAGTATGGATCACCTTTCGAAATACATATAGAGCTTGCAAGAGAGCTTACTAAAAATTTTAAAGAGAGAAAAGATATAGAGAGTAAACAAAAGGAAAATAGAACGCAAAACGAAATATTGAAAAATGATATAAAACAGCATTTTGGAATAACAGCTAAACCTGTTGATATGTTAAAAGTAAGGTTATACCGTGAGCAAAATGGAAAAAGTGCATACTCAATGCAGCCTATAGAATATGCTAGACTGTTTGAAAATGGTTATGTAGAAATAGATCATGCGATACCATTTAGTAGATCATTTGATGATTCATATAATAACAAAGTTTTAGTTTTGTCTCGAGAAAATCAAGAAAAGAAAAATAAGACACCTTTTGAATATTTGGGGTCAACATCTAATTGGGATGAGTTTGAAGCTTTTGTAAAAACAACTTATCGTAACAATATGAAAAAACGTGAGAATTTATTAGTGAAGAATTTTAATGCTGATAAAGAAAGAGATTGGCTAGAGAAAAATTTGAATGATACAAAATATATTGCTAGATTTTTATTGAATTATATAAAAAAGAATTTGGCTTTTGAAAACTTTGGTGAACCTGAAAATAGAATAAAGGTAAAAGCAATTGTAGGAAGCTGTACTACGGCACTTAGACATTATTGGGGAATACCAACAAAAGATCGTGAAAAGAACGATTTACATCATGCTGAAGATGCTGTGATAATAGCATGTGCTACTGAAAAATTTCAAAAAAGAATTCGTGAATATAGCAAGCAAAAAGAATTATATTATCAAAATAAAAATGGAGAATATTTTGATGAAGAGACTGGCGAAATCGTAGATGTAAAATATAAGACACATGAAATGGAAAGACCTTGGCCAGAATTTAAAGAAGAATTAGAAGCAAGGATGAGTGAAAATCCAAGTCATGATTTAGCTAGCGATATGTTTAAAAATTATAATGATGTTGATGTGACGAAAATTAAGCCAATATTTGTTTCTAGAATGCCAAACAGAAAAGTGACAGGTCAAGCACATGAAGAGACGATATATTCTGCAAAGCTGACGGATAAAGGAATTGTAATGCGTAAAAAGTTTCTAAATCAAATAACGAAATCTGAAATAGAAATGATTTTAACAAATGAGAATTATCGAGAGATATATCAAAGCGATAAGGAACTTTATGATTCGATATATTCTCGAATGGAGGAATTTAATTTTAGGGCAGATAAGGCATTTAATAGTGAATATGTATTAAGAAAAAGGGCAAAAAAGGGTGATGGACCTGTTGTAAAGAGTATAAAGGTTCCTAGTAGTATGAATTCAGGATTGGAACTGCAAAAGGGTAGTGGAAAAGGAATCGCAGCAAATGGTGGAATGGTTAGAGTTGATGTTTTTACTAAGAATGGAAAGTATTATTTGGTTCCATTGTATGTTGCTGATATGATAAAGAATGTTTTACCTAATAAGGCAATAAAGGCTGGAAAATCTCAAGATGAATGGATTGAGATGGATGAGACTTATAAATTTATTTTTAGTTTATATTACAACGATTTGGTTGGTGTGAAAAAGAAAGGCGAGAAAATAAAGATTATGTATTTTCATGGTGCTGATGTTAGTACTGGAACTTTGACATTAATAAATCATGATAAAAGTTTAATAGATGGTAAGGAAACTGCGAGACCTGGAGCACAAAACTTAGAAGTTTTCGAAAAATATGAAGTAGACGTTCTTGGCAATTATTATAAAGTTAAGAATGAGAAAAGGAAAGGAGGTATAAAAAGTAAAAAATAGGAGGTGGTAAAAATGAGTTGGAGGAGTTTGATTATTTCTCATCCCTCAAAATTGTCATTAAAAAATAATCAAATACAAATACAACAAGAGGAAATTTGGAGTGTGCCGATAGAGGATGTGTCAGCTATTGTATTAGAGTCGCAGCAAGTTTTACTGACCGAAGGCTTGTTAAGTAAAATTTGTGAAAACAATATAATAGTATACATTTGCGATAACAAGCATACTCCAAATGGTTACATACTTCCATACTTTCAGCATAGTAGGCAGACTAAAATAATAAAAATGCAAATTGCATTAACAGAGCCTTTTAAGAAACGTTGTTGGCAAAGAATAATTAAGCAGAAAATATTTAATCAGTCATACGTGTTAAGATGCATTGGAAAATATGATACAGAAAAGAAACTTTTGAAAATGTTAGAAGATGTCGATTCTGGTGATACGCAGAATATAGAGGGACAAAGTGCAAAAATATATTTTGAAACGTTATTTAGAAAAGGCTTTAATAGAAATTTAGAAAATGTATATAATGCATGTTTGGATTATGGATATTCTATATTACGTGGTGCAATTGCTAGAACGATAAGTCAGTACGGATATATTCATTGTCTAGGAATACATCATAAAAGCGAGTTAAATAACTACAATCTTGCTGATGATTTTATAGAACCATTTAGAGCTCTTGTAGATTTGTGGACAATTCAAAACGTTAAAGAGACTGAAGAATTTAATGCTAACATTCGAAGAAATCTGGTGGATTTACTTAATTATGAAGTTATAATATCTGGAAAAAGAGTGTGTGTAAGTAATGCAATAGAAATTTTTGTTAGTTCGTTTACTACAAGTGTGCAAAGCAAAGACTATACTAAGTTGCAAGTACCGATTATAATACCTTTAGAAAGACATATATATGGGTAAGTATATGCGATTAATAGTATTTTTTGATTTGCCAGTAGTAACGAAAAGAGATAGAAAAATTTACGCACAATTTAGAAAATTTCTAATAAAAGATGGATATGATATGCTACAATTTTCGGTTTATTCTAGAATATGTAATGGTGACGATGGGGTAAACAAGCATTATGCAAGATTAAAAGATAATCTGCCAAAGAAAGGTTCAATAAGATGTATGAAAGTAACAGAAAAACAGTATGTAAGTATGGAAATTTTAATAGGAAAAAAGACAGTAAGGGAGAGAAAAATTAATGCAGATCAATTATCATTATTTTAAAAATCATAAAAAAGTAACTATTTTAGATGAAAAATAGTTACTTTTTTTATGATAATTTGTCGCTAAAGCCAGTCTTAGCAATGGTTATAGGATCATACATTATATCATATCAGAATGTAGTAGGAAACTATAACTAAATTTGAAAACTATATAAATCAAAAAAAATTATATCATATCAGAATGTAGTAGGAAACTATAACTAGTTGCGCGCCTACATACAGTATATTTAAATTATATCATATCAGAATGTAGTAGGAAACTATAACAGCATTATCTAAATATGTTAGTAATGCAATATTATATCATATCAGAATGTAGTAGGAAACTATAACTAAAGCCCTAATGAATAAATTGATAAATTCATTATATCATATCAGAATGTAGTAGGAAACTATAACTCAAGATATAGTAACTGTATTCGCTACTGGATTATATCATATCAGAATGTAGTAGGAAACTATAACAGCCCATTAGCAAATCCATTAAGTATATTCATTATATCATATCAGAATGTAGTAGGAAACTATAACAAATCCAGACATAAATAATAAGAACTTATTATTATATCATATCAGAATGTAGTAGGAAACTATAACTCAGCAAGCTGTTGATTTATTTGTTGATTTATTATATCATATCAGAATGTAGTAGGAAACTATAACTATCGGTTTTAGGAGGATATAATATGGAAGATTATATCATATCAGAATGTAGTAGGAAACTATAACTATCATCTTCATATTTTGTTCCTTTTAAAAATTATATCATATCAGAATGTAGTAGGAAACTATAACCTCGATTTGCTGCAAGCATGAATATGCTTGATTATATCATATCAGAATGTA
>OIEN01001335.1_pt1 | contig 11291 bp, 10 predicted proteins | sample 1581741 | NCBI WGS metagenome assembly OIEN01 (sample SAMN01760944, study PRJEB22395) | human gut metagenome | reverse complement strand
ATATTACATCGCACAAGCCGGAGGGTATGGACAGTTGGCCAAGAAGAATAAGAAATATATCATATACATGAATGGCCAAATAGCCGTGGTGAAAGGTCGTGGTCGGAAACTTGTCGAACCGGGTTGTGAGATTATTGTTCCCAACAGACGGCCGAGACAAGCCAATTGGGGAAATGTCTTGGCATCTTTGTCGGCCGTGACATCGATAGGAACAATGGCTGCCACTATTGCCAACTTGGCAAAATAAATTACTCATCAAGGAACAAGAGGTTATCTTGTTCCTTGATGGATTGCTTATAAATTAAACACTGGATATAACTATGTCTGAAAAAGAATCCTATAAAAATCCCGATTATATCACGGAAGAAAACGATGAGATTGAAATCGACTGGGCAGGTTATTTGCGAAAACTCATAGCGGCACGAAAAGCGTTGTTATGGTCGGTTCTTGTAGGTGCTGTATTGGGAGTAATTATCGCATTCAGCATTCCTAAGGAATATACGGTAAATGTGACCCTTTCCCCTGAAATGGGTGATCAAACGAAAGTGTCGGGAGGATTAGCCAGTTTGGCATCTTCGTTTTTGGGTAGTAGTGCAACATCTAATGGCGTTGATGCCATGAACATCACGCTGGCATCAGATATTGTTGCCTCTACCCCATTTGCGTTGAGCCTTTTTGATATGCAAGTACAAACGCTCGATGGACGTTTAGATACAACTTTTGTTGCCTATCTCGACGAGCAAAAATCCCCATGGTGGAGTGCAGTAATGGGACTTCCAGGGAAGACCATTGGGTGGGCAAAATCTCTTCTTACAAAAGAAAAAGAAGCCGTATCGCTCGGGATTGGGGCGCAAGGTCCTATCCAATTATCAGAAGATGATTTTCAGAAACTCTCTTTGGTCAGAGAGGTGATAATGGCCAATGTCGATGAGAAAACAGCCATAACAACGGTTTCTGTAACTTTGCAAGACCCTAAGGTCGCAGCCGTGATTGCTGATTCTGTCGTTCGTAAATTACAAGAATATATCATCAATTATCGCATCGCCAAGGCAAAAGACGACTGTGCCTATCTGCAACAGTTGTTTCAAGAGCGGCAGGCTGAATACTATGCTGCCCAGAAGAAATATGCCGAATATTTGGATGCTAATAAAAATTTGGTTTTGCAAAGTGTCCGAGCTGAACAGGACCGGTTGCAAAACGACATGAATTTGGCTTATCAAGTATATAGTCAAGTGGCGAACCAATTACAGGTAGCTCGGGCCAAAGTACAAGAAGCCAAACCCGTGTTTGCCGTACTTGAACCTGCAACGGTGCCTATAAAACCTTCTGGTACAAGCCGTAAGGTTATGATTGTGGCGATTATGTTTGTCTCTGTTGTTATAACAATGGGATGGATTTTGCTGGGTAAAGAATATTGGGAGAAATTTCTTTCATATATCAAAGAGAAATAGATTTACAATCATATATTGTCGGTAGTAATCTATTGTCATAAATCATGTCGACAGCATCACGCATAGCCAAAAACACAGGGTACCTTTATGCCAAGATGGGTATTACCGTGTTCATCTCGTTGTATACGACCCGTCTTGTTCTTAATAGTTTAGGAGATACCGATTTTGGTATTTTCAATATTGTTGGAGGAGCCATAGCTATGTTGGGATTTTTAAATGCGACTATGGCACGTGTTACACAGCGATATATGTCATATACAGAGGGTGAAGGTAATAAGGAGAAACAGAAACAGATATTCAACATCAGTATCATATTGCACACAGGTATTGCTGTCCTTGTAGGGGTGGTTTTGTTGGTGGCTGGCTACTTTTTTTTTCATGGTATACTGAATATTCCTTCCGACCGTTTATTTGCGGCACAAGTGGTTTATGGAAGCCTTATTATCAGTACCATGTTTACCGTCATGAGTGTGCCCTACGATGCCATGCTCAATGCCCATGAAAATATGCGGTACTACGCCATTGTGGGCATTATAGAGTCTCTACTTAAGCTGGCTGTGGCTTTTGCTGTTGTCTATACCACTGGCGATAAACTCATTGTATATGGTATTCTTATGGCGGCCATACCATTTATTACCCTCTCGATCATGCGAATATATTGCCATCGAAAGTATGATGAATGTATATTGGCTCCTTGTTGTTATTACAACCGAGTCCTTATGAAAGAAATGACAGGATTTGCAGGTTGGAACTTTACTACGTCAGTGTCGGCTATTGGTAGTCAATATGGTTTAGGTATCATATTGAACCATTTTTTCGGGACAACGTTAAATGCTGCGCAGGGATTGGGAAATCAGTTGTGCGGACAATTTCAGGCATTTTCCAATAATCTATTGAAAGCCGTCAATCCTGTAATTGGGAAGAGTGCCGGAGAAAAGAACATGGATAAACTTATAAATACATCTTTATATAGTAGTAAAATGGCATATGTTCTTATGGCGTTGTTTGGATTACCGGCTATTGCAGAAATGGAATCGATTATGCATATTTGGATTGGCAATTCAGGACAGAATATTCCTCAATATGCGGCATTGTTTTGCCAAATGCAGATAACGCGTACTTTGGTCGAAAATCTTACAATAAGCCAGCAGTCTGCTATTTTAGCTTATGGCCGCATTAAGTTGTTTACACAAGTCAAAGCAATATTATGTTTCCTTCCGATACCATTGACATTCATTGCATTTCATTTCCATTTTCCACCCTATTGGATGTACTTTATTTGGATATCTTGTTGGGGTATATTCTTGGGTATTGCTACATTATGGATATTACACTATTATACACAATGTAAAATTTCTCAATGGATTACTATCGTTTTTATCCCATGCGTTCTACCAACGATTTTTTCTTTATTCTGTGGCTATCTATTTAAATTTTATGTGAATACAAACGATAATTATAGATGGATTTTGACATGTTTATTGGTTGGTATAGTATATATTTTAAGCAATCTTCTGTTTATGTCTCAACAAGAGAAACAAGTAATGAGCAGAATTAGACAAAAATTTATAAAGAGGACGGAAACTAGCAATTAATATAAAATTCAACCACATAATTGTGTATGAACAATATATCTATAATTATTTAGTTACGAAAAGACAATCTTGTATTTAACTTGGAAATTAATAATATTTTTATTTACTAAAATTATAATATCAGACCTCTCCCATCTCAATTTGAATATAGTTATGAAACCTTCGGAATTTACACTGAAAGCTTTGCGAAAAATTTATATAAAAGTTTTTGGCTCTCCCAAAGTCTCTCTTCCACAAGAAAAAGACCGGGATATTGTATCGGATATCATCTACCAGTTTTTAGCCAATGATAAACCATGTATGATAGGACGTTATGGAGCAAATGAGCTTTCAATAGTATGTAATTATCTGGGAATACAACAGAAACATCATTCCATTTTTAGATTTATTCAAGGTAAAGAATTGGAATGGTGGTGGAATAGAGGAAAGATGCGTGCCATGAAGCAGAATGCGGGCTTCTTCCCTCTTACCGAAGGAAAACTTTCGCAATTTTGCCGATTGATACTCGATGATGCCAAAGAAATGGATATTTGTGGTGTCTTTCCATCGGTCGAATCTTTAATGAGGTATGTCGAACCCTATATGTCATCGCCTTTATATGTGCCGTTGTACACATACTCTCCTTTCGTATCTACCCGCCCTTGGAGCCGCATACTGAGAGGGAAAAAGGTATTGGTTATTCACCCCTTTGCCGAACTTATCATCAAGCAGTATGCACGCAGGGAACAACTGTTTGACAACCATGATGTGTTGCCCGAGTTTGATTTGAAAGTCATAAAAGCGGTTCAAAGTCTCGGTGGAGAATCAAATGGTTTCGCCGATTGGTTCGGAGCATTGCATTACATGATGAGTGAGATGGACAAGACCGATTATGATATTTGCCTTATAGGCTGTGGCGCATATGGCTTCCCATTGGCAGCACATGCCAAACGACAAGGAAAGAAAGCAATACATTTCGGGGGAACATTGCAACTCCTTTTCGGCATAAAAGGGTCACGATGGGAAAATCCTCAAGCTGCAACGCAATGGGGATTACCCCCGAATTTTTATATGAAACTTATGGCAAATCCGGCTTGGGTACGTCCCGATGAATATCGAAATGCCCACAGTCATAAAGTGGAAAATGCTTGTTACTGGTAACAATAAAATATTTATATTATGAGTGCAATAATCAAATATCTAAAAGCTCTAAAAAATAACATATCTAAATATCGATTTTGTTATTACAAAACACTTCTTGCCAATTTTAAGCTATTACCATTTAAGCAGGCTATACATTTACCATTGGTAATATATGGGCCGACTCAACTAAAATTGAGCCGTTCTAAAATCGAGTTGAATGTAAAACCACATTTTGGATTGATTAAATGGGGCTATAATCAAGATCTTATGTTCCCATCGAAGATGCCTTCAATGTTATGTATGATTAATGGCACTTTGATAGTTAATGGCGATACAACGATTAGTTCTGGTGTTGTATTTAGGATTTTGGGAACAGTACAATTTGGTCGACATAATTTTATTGGAGGTGGTGTGAAAATATTATGTTGCAAATATATCGAAGTAGGGAATTATAGTAGAATAGGTTTTGGTTCAATACTTTGTGACACAAACTTTCACTATATTCAACACGATCGGCGGGTTGAGAACCGTATAGGTGATGTTATTATTGGGGAATATATATGGGTGGGGAATAACTCCTCTATTGTAAAAGGTGCAAGAATCCCCAATCATGCTATTATTAGCAGTAAGAGTTATGTAAACAAAGATTTATCAGCAAATGGAGAAGGGGTATTAATTGCAGGTGCTCCGGCAAAAATTATAAGAGAGGGATATTATCGGATATTTTCTCCGGAATTAGAATCATGTATAAATCAATATTTCATAAACAATCCAGATATGCACACATATGTCATGTCTGAGAATGATGTTGATGTATTAGATGATTAGTTAATATATGATGAAGTTTATATTCATTATATTTGCTTTTTCAACGTTCTTGAAACCTGCATGTTTCGACATTTTGGGGTTCAATGCGATAAATACGTTTTTTAATGTTTCGCGTATCATTGTTGCGATAATTATTTTTATACGATATTTATTTGTTGAAAAAAGAACATTCTCTAAGTTGTTGAAATATGAATGCCTTTTTTTCGCGTGTTGGCTGATATCAACGCTTATTGCAGGAGAAGGGTTGAACCAATTTGTGGTATTTTCCATATCCATCTTATCTATTACCATGCTCATTGAGTTATTGATAGACAAAAACCTGAAATTGTTAATCAACTCACTGTTTGTTAATTATTTTATCTTGGTAACAGTAAATTTAATATATATGATTTCCATATTTGGATTTACTGTAAATATCGAAGAGAATGCAAGCAGTTTATTTTCTTTTTATCAAAAAAATGCTATGGTATCCCTCCTGTCCAGTGTAAATGGCACAGCATCTTTTTTATTCCCTGCGTTATGTTGTTCCATATTATTGATGTTTATTACTACAAAAAAGAATCTCTTCGCATGGTTCCTGATTGCTGAAATATTTGCAACTGTACTCATATTATGGTCCGCGACCGCTCTTACAGGGGTATTCCTTATTGTAATGTACGCATTGTTTGTTTATAAGACGAAAATAGAAAAGTGGATAAAGCCGAAAATATTCATTTATGCAGTATTGTTGATAGGTATTGGAATTACATTTTTTAAAATTCAATATCTGTTTTCTTTTATCATTGTCGATATACTACACAAAGATTTAACGATGACAGGACGTACTATTGTATGGAATACTGGTTTTGATGGATTCTTTTCATCTCCCATATTTGGGTGCGGATTTTCTTCTAAAACTATCGATAATGGATATGTCCAATTGTTATTTATTGGGGGACTCATAGGAACAATAGCTTATTTTATTTTTTTCTATATATCGACAAGAAAATTTTATAAGAATACTTCTTCAATACACTTGGAAAAATTCTTTTCCTTTGTATTGTCCGTGATTCTGTTGATGTTTATAGCCGAGTCATGGCCACAGTTTATGGGGCTATACATTATTATTGCCTTGGCTTATAATGCGAGGAAGATTGAATTGAGATTAAACGCAATTAGATATGAAAGATATCGCCGTATTGCTTACCGTGCACAACAGAAAAGAGAAGACGCTACGGTGTCTGCATGATTTGTTTGCACAGGAACCAGTAGATGGGTATGCAATAGATATATGGCTTACCGACGACGGTTGTACCGATGGTACAGCCGAAGCCATTGCCGAACATTATCCCGAAGTACATATCGTTCCGGGCGATGGGAATCTCTATTGGAACCGAGGCATGTACACAGCCTGGCAAGCTGCTGCGACATATTGCGATTATGATTTCTATCTGTGGCTCAACGACGATACATTTACCTATCCCTATATGTTGCAGGTGTTGTGTCAAGCCGTTGAAGAGACCCATAATACGGCCATAATCGTAGGTGCTACTCAAGATTCATCGCATTCAACGATAACATACGGAGGCTGGAAAAACAAGATTATCCCCGCCCCCAATGGAATGTTGACAGAAGTAGATTTTTTCAATGGGAATATTGTGTTGATCCCTCAGTCGGTCTATCGCCGATTAGGTAATCTCGATTTTTATTTTACCCACAGTAAAGGCGACTTCGACTATGGAATGCGTGCCAAGAAGTTAGGAATAAAAATGTATCAAGCCGGACAAGCATTAGGTGAATGTGATTTGCATGAACGTCTCGATAAATGGTGTGACCCCGAAATTCCATTGGCACAACGATGGAAAATGTTGCGCCGCCCCAATGGAATGCCACCTAATGAAACATTCCATCTTGAAAAGAAACACTACGGACTATGCACAGCTTGTTTTCATTATATCACTGTACATGTGAGATGTATATTCCCTCGGATATGGAATAAATAATAAAATAAAGATGAAATATAAAGAACTCAAAGAATTGATAAAAGGAGATTTGTCAAAACTTTCTCCCCCCAATAGAATCAACTGTATCAAAAGGATTTTATTCAATGCATCTTTTAAAATTACATTTTGGTTCCGGATATGCAGCTATCTAAAATCAAAAAACAGCCTAATTTATAAGACATTATATCATATATCATATGTAATATATAAACACAACCAATATTTAACAGGCATTCAAGTTCCCGTTATGACTCAAATAGGTAAAGGTTTAGTCTTTGCACACTTTTCTAATATTGTTGTTACATCTAATGCCATAATCGGAGAAAATTGCATCATATATAATGGCTGTACCATAGGCGATGTGCATGGTGTAAATGGTTCTCCTGTAATTGGCCATAATGTCGTCATATATACAGGGGCGAAAATTCTTGGAAATGTAAAGGTCGGGAATAATGTCGTCATAGGTGCGAATGCCGTTGTTACAAAAGATATTCCTGATAATAGTGTAGCAGTGGGAATACCAGCAAAAGTCATATCGGACAAAGGACAAGAATATTTCGACAGGATAATCACACGAATTGACTAAGAACTTCCATATTGATGAAAAAACGATTACTTGTTTTTCATAGCGCATTGACACCTTATCGCATTGACTTTTTCAATGCGCTGGCTGAAAATTATGAATGTACGGTGGTATTTGTATCTCGCAATAACATCAATCAACCTTTCGAACAAGAAGAATTATTAAAAAAATGCCTCTTCAAAAGAGATTATTTGGACATGCGGATACAACTTCCGAAAAACAGGGTTATCAATTTCGGATATATGTATAGTATTCTGAAATATAAGCCCGATATTGTGATAGGGGCCGAATATGGTCTCCCAACCCTTTTGCCATACTTGTATAAAAAACTATTTCACTTAAAATATACCCTATATACCATATGCGACGACAGCCTGAGTATTGCAATCAGTGGCGGGTCGCGTGTGAGACGGAAATTGCGAGATTTCCTTATAAAAAGATTAAATGGAGTGATTTTGGTTTCGGATAAGGTTGCAGAATGGTATACGTCTCATTTTAAACTGAAACAACGCCCAATCGTTTTTCCCATAATATACAACGAAACACCTTACAGGGCCATGCTTCAAAGAATAATTCCCATATCCAAGACTTATCAGGAGCATTATGATTTAATAAATAAAAAAGTAGTTTTATTTGTAGGACGCTTAACGGAAGTCAAGAATATACCGTTATTGATTCAAGTTTTTGCGCAACTTCACACCGGCGACGATGTTCGATTGGTAATTGTCGGCGATGGAGATATGCGAGAGGAACTTTTGGGCATGGTACAAAAAGTGGGTATGGAGAATAGGATTATATTCCCGGGAAGATTTGAAGGCGATAAATTGTATGCTTGGTATAATATAGCCGATTTATTTGTTTTGCCCAGTACTTATGAACCTTTTGGTGCAGTAATAGTCGAAGCTCTTGAAGCCGGGTGTCATGTATTGTGTTCTGCACGAGCTGGTTCTTCAAATTTGATAAATTCGGGAAATGGCCAAATCTTTAACCCGGAAAATGGAAAAGATTTATCTTCTCTCCTCTCTCAATATATAGAAAAAATAGAATACAAAGACATTGATTTAAAAACAACCAGACCTTCATTGTTACCGTGCAGTTTCCATGATTCTGTGAAAAATATGATTGAATTATTGCATTAAAATTATATCTCAATGAATAATCAAGAAAATATTTCTTCCTTACCTAAGATATCGATTGTAACGATTTCTTTCAATGCTGTTACGGAGATAGAAAAAACGATTCTGTCGGTTATTAACCAGACATATACTAACATTGAGTATATCATCATCGACGGCGGTAGTACAGATGGGACGGTTAATATAATAGAACAATACGAAGATAAAATATCTATTTGGAAGAGTGAACCGGATAACGGTGTCTATGACGCCATGAATAAGGGCATAAAATTAGCCACAGGTGAGTGGATATTGTTTATGAACAGTGGAGATACATTCCATGATAATATGGTCGTTGCAGACATATTTCAAAATAGGACATATGCCAATAAGGTGGGGGTTGTATGGGGAGATACAGATTTTTACGATAGAGACAAGTTTGTCGAAAAATCTAAAAAAACGCCTTTTACAAAGACTATCATGCCGTATAGAACGGGCATGGGGATATCTCACCAAAGTATGTTTACCCGAACTTTGTTGGCCAAAGAATTAATGTTTGACCTCAAATACCGAATATCGGCAGATTTTGGAATGGCCTATAAAATATATAAAAGCGGATGGAAATTTATCCATATAGATAGAATTGTTGCGAATTATGATATAAATGGAATTTCCTCACAACCTGAAAATGGGATTGAAACGTTACATGAAACGATGGCTATTTTCAGAGAATCGAATTCAAAATTCAGTTTTCAGTATTTTATATACCTGCTATTTACATTATTGATGCGTTTTAAAGGGAAAGCCTGAGATATGAAAACAAAAGTTTTCCATATTGTTACACATTTTGATTTGGGCGGGGCTGAACGTATTGCAATAAATATTGCAAAATCGCCTTCAACAGACTATGACTATCATATGGTTGAAGTAGTAAGAGGTTCTTCCGAATACAGTGCCTCCATATTGCAAGAGCTTCAAGCACATCATATCAAATATCATCGGTCCCCAGTCCGTGGGAATAAATTAGGTATTATACTGTTTCCGATATGGTTCTTTTATATCTATTTGAAATTTTTTCCTCAAATAATTCATACACATACAGAAGTGCCCGATTTGTCGGTGTATCTGTTTCATTTTTTGCAAAAACTCACTTTTCGTAAAGTGAGATATATACGCACGATACACAATACCGTGTTGTGGACAAAATGGAATAGAATAGGAAATATGGTAGAACGATTTTTTATTCAGCAAAATGCCAATATTGCCATATCTCAAGCCGTGCAGGATTGTTATCGGGACAGATATAAGGTAATCGCTCCCATTATCTTTAATGGTGTGGAAGTCGCTAAACAAAAAGATTTTCAGCAGATAATCCCACACAAGATTAATATTCTTTTTGCCGGACGACTCGAATACCAAAAAGGAATAGATGAATTGGTTTCTGTAATCACCCATTTTGCCAATGATTCATCATTGTTTTTTCATATCGTAGGGTGCGGATCTTTAAAATCGAAGATAGAAATCCTTACGAGATTTTCAAATGTCCGTTATTACGATAAGATTTATAATTTATCCCAATATCTACATTCGTTTGATTATGTTTTCATGCCTTCAAATTTTGAAGGCTTAGCAACCTTATCCATAGAATCTAGTTTGAGTAGGACCCCCCTTATTATAAATAGTTGTAAAGGGTTAGATGAAACTCTTCCACCTAATTGGCCACTGAAAGTAAATAATAATTCTGTTAGTGGATATATTCATATTTTTCGAAATCTGCCCCATAAAGAAGATTATGAGAAATGGGTACAGATAGGTTATGATTATGCAAAAACACTATTCAGTATTGAGAGAATGCAACAAAACTATGAAGGTGTATATAAATCGATGAAAAATTTATCTTAAAAATAACTTTATGCAAATAATTGAAATATTAAATATCCTTGTTTCTATACCAAAAACTATTGCATTTAATTTTAGGTATTTGCCTTTTTCCCAAGCTATAAAATTACCCATATGGGTTGCAAGCAATTGTAAAATATCCATTAAAGGAAAGATCGTATTAATGCAAACTCCATCTCTTGCTATGATACGCATAGGGTACCATAAAGTTGCAATTATGGAACCAAACGAAAAAACTGTAATGAAAGTGGAAAAAACAGGTACTCTTATTTTTGAAGGGTCTGCTCATATCGGTAAAGGATCTAAAATTTATGTTTCCAATAATGCGAAATTGAAATTGGGTGATAATTTTGCCATATCAGCCTCTACACAGATTTTTTGTCAAAAATCTATCTCATTCGGGCGAGACATACAGTTTAGTTGGGACTGTTTGGTAATGGATTCGGACTCTCATCGAATATATATTGAAGGGGAACAAATAAATGCTGACAAGGAAATCTCATTTGGTAATAAGATTTGGATTGGGTGTAGGTGCACAATTTTAAAAGGTTCGGTTATTCCAGACGGTTGTGTAATTGCTGCAACGAGTTGCGTAACAGGAAAGAATTTCGAAGCCAACACAATTATCGCCGGAACACCAGCCAAGAGTATCAAAAAAATTTATGAATGTCCGCATGTTACCAAATTAGCAAAGTTTAAACTGCCCAATTGCCCCA
>OIEN01001331.1_pt1 | contig 11337 bp, 8 predicted proteins | sample 1581741 | NCBI WGS metagenome assembly OIEN01 (sample SAMN01760944, study PRJEB22395) | human gut metagenome | reverse complement strand
CGGATACTGATTCTTTAACGGTTTTGAATTCCCGCTTTGTGCTGTCCAGGTCGTTTGAAATGGTTGTTGTCGTTTCTTCCAGACTGCTGACTTTGGTGCTGATGCTATCCGCCTTTTGGCTGATGCTGGAGACATCCTTTTTCAGGCTTTCCACCGTTGCTGTGGTGGCATAATCCTGCAATTTGCCGTTAACCGCATCATTGGCGGCGCTGATAGCGGTGTCCTTCACGTTGGCCGTTACCGTTTCAGTCACTGACTTGGTGACTTCGGTTTTGATCTCGTCAGCGGTCTGAGAAAACAGGCTTTTTGCGCTTTCCTGCGTCAGGTAGTCGCCGCTGCTGGCGTTCCACGCGGTCGGCGCGTTGCCGTATTGTAGCATGGGGTGAAACAGTTCAAACTTATTGGTGCAGTTGTCATTGCTGTCGAAATCGGCTTTTTCCAAAACACCGTTTTTGCTGGGGGTCCATGTACCATACCGTAGCACCCAGCCGTCCGTCTGCTCAATTTCGAGCTGGTCAGCGGTTTTTATGTAGGCAATGTAATTTTGTCCGTCATCGCTCGTAAACGTAATGCCCAGCCGCAGCGCATCGGTGCCGGAAATGAGTTTGTACATAACGGACAGGCATAAGGTAACGCCTTTGGTGATATGAACGCTAACAGCGTTGAACTTGAACCCGCGGCATGTGTTCGCATTGGTTATTGTTGCGCTGCCATCATCGCCATACACCACGCTACTGTCAATGCCGACATAGGTGGCGCTCTTGAAGCTCTCACTGCCCAGGATCAAGTTCCCGCCGCCGGTGATTTTGGTGTCTTTTTTCACCTCAGAGGAAAGCCCGTCCACCGTTGCTTTCAGGTCGGTGTACTTGCCGGTCAGGTCGCTGGCCTTTACTTCCAGGCCGTCCACGCTGGTCTTGATCTCCAGCATTTTGCCGGTCAGGTTCTTGTAGCTCTGGCTGTTCACGGCGCTGGAACTTTCCCGGCTGGCGCTGCCCACGCTCTCAAAACTTGCCTTGCCGGAGGAGATTGTGGCGCTCATCAGGTAGGTGTCGAATTCCCGCCCGCGTGCGTCCTTAACGTGCACGATCTGCCCGCAGGCAAGGCCGGAGCTGCTGGGTACCGATACTTTGCAGGGGGTGTAGGTCACGTTTTTCAGCACGTTGTACAGGTTCCGGGCAACGCTTTTCAGGTTGGCTTCGGTGCCGGTTGTCAGCAGCAGATTGCCCTGCACTGCATAGGTGTTGGTGGCGGTGGTGCTGTCGGGGTAGATGACCCCCACGTCACTGTCCGACTGCCGGATCTGGACTTTCTCAATGGCCTTGACCGTGTAGTCCTCGTAGCTCAGGCTGTCAGCATAATAGGCGGTGCTGTTGCTGGCTCCGTCCGGGGTGATTTTAACAGTGCTGCGCTTGTCTGTGTAGGTCAAGAATTGCAGCTTGCCGTCTGCATTCATGTGGGCATAGCAGCCTGCCGCTTCCGCTGCCCAGGAGATAATCTGGCGGCAGGTTAAATCATCCGCATAGAACGCCTGCACGCTGTAGCTGCCATTGATGGGCAGGCTGCTGCTGGCAAGCGTAACCCCTGCCCGCTGGCAGGCCAGCTGTACCAGCTGCCAGATGGTTTTGGGAAACTGCGCCTGATTGGCGTGCAGCCAACCGGAGAAATCGGCATCCAGCTTGGACATGGTGTCATACGCCGTGACCTTGTAGCTGTTGCGCTTGGTGCGGGTGGGCTTTTCGGCATAGAAAACGCCCACCTTGGTGCGGCTCCCGGCATCATCCTGCCGGTAATAGGTCAGGGCGTCCCCGGTAGTAATTTGCAGGCTGCCGTCCGGGTCCGCCCAGATTTCGGCTTCGATGTAATCCGAATAAGCAGAGCCGATGGCGAATTCCTGCCCAGCGTTTACCGCAGTGTGCAGGGTGAGAGCTTTGAGGGTGCTGCCAGCCTCTCCGCCTTTCAGCTCAGTGCCGTTTGGCAGCAGCAAAACGGGGTAGTACATGCTTCACCTCCAATCAGCATTCAATAATGTTAAACTTCAAATTCTTCCACTGTTTCGTCTTGGCGTTATGCCAGGCGATGCCGTATTTGCTGCAGTAGCAGGTGGTGGTTTCGGTCTCGGTGGAAGAACCGGCTTTGGGATGGGTGAACTGAAACGTTGCCTTGCCTGCAAACAGCCCGATGGTGTACTTGTATTCGTCATCCGTCAGGCAGCTGTAGGCGATGGGCCAGGTGGCAACCTTTTCCCGCACCACTTCGCGGTGCATGTACCCGGCTTCGTCGCGGCCGGAATCGCTGGAATCCAGGTCGGAATAGCTCGGTTCAATGTCGCAGTCCGGTGCGTACAGGGATTTGCCATCGATCTGGAACAGATTGGTCAGGGTCACGTTACACACCTCCTGTGGCAATGGCCTGTTTGCGCTGCCAGCGCTGTACGGCGCGGCCTACGTCCTCGTCGGTCAGCTCAATGCCGTACACGGCGGAGAGGATCTCCCGCAGCACGGAAACCACGGCTTCAAAGCCCGTCATCTGGCCCGCCTGCAAATCTTCCATGACTTCGGCCACAGCCTGCTTGATGGTGTCCAGCGGAGCTTCTACGTTGGTGCCGTGGTTCTGGTCGCCCAGCACGGCCAAAAACTCCCGGTTGGCCGGGATGACCGCGCCCTGCGCCAGGTAGGGAATTTGCGGGGCGGTCAGGGTGCTGATATTAAACCCAACATGCCCGCCGCCGAATATGTCCGGCAGGTCGAACGAAAGGCCGTTCAGCGCGTTGATGACCGCATTGATGCCGGTCACAACGGCGGAGATCATCCGGTTGATGAAGCCGATGATGCCATTGACGGCGGTTTTGATGGCGTTCGTCATCTTATCCCAGACGGTGTTGACTGTGTTGCCGATGGCCTGCCAGGCAGCATCCCAGTTGCCGCGGAACACGGCGCTTAAAAAGTCCGTCAGCCCGCGCAGCACAACAACGGCCAGATCGATGGCATCCGCAATAGCCCCAACGGCCACGCCAACAACGTCCGCAATGGCGTTGAATATCTCAGCAAACGCGGGGCCGAATGTGGCGATGATCCACTTGGCCACCGGGGCCAGCAGGTTGTTCCACAGGTCCAGCAGGCAGTTGGCAACGCTTGCCACCAGCAAAAGAATGTCGTCCCACAGGGGCTTGAGATGGGAGGACCAGAGGGTAGATAAAATCTGCATCAGGTTAGTAAGGATCGGCTGCAAAACGTTCTGCCACAGGGTGGTAAAAATGCCTTGCAGGTTTTCTAGCGCCAGGGCGGCACTCTGGGCAATGGGCTGGCCGTACTCGGCCCAGGTCAGCTGGACGCCGCCCAAAAGATCCTGCCAAACGGTCAGGGCAGCGGTTTTCATCTGCTGCCAGGCTGCATCCCACAGCGCGGCGGCGGGGGCAAGTACAGCCTGTAATGTAGCCCAGAAATTTTGCAGCTGCTGGTTTAATAGAGCCGGCGGACTTAACTGTGGCAGTTCGGCATCTGCGGCTTTGATTGTTGCAGCGCGGCTGCTTTTGCGGGTGGTGGAAGCCGCCGCAGCTCCGGCACTTTCGGCAAGAGAAGCCTGCAGCCGGTCCAGCTCATCAAATTCCGCAACGCTGCGTTTGGCGGCCTTGGCTGCTTTGGTGGTGCCACTGGCAAGTTTGGCCTGGGCTTTGGCGGCTTTGTTGGCGCTGACTGCTGCTGCGGCGGTCTGCTGCTCAAACTTTGCCACCGGCACGGCGGAGAACGCAGCGTTTACACTGCGGCTTATTTTTTTCAGGGCAGTGCGCAGGCCGTTCAGCGGCTGCTGCGCGGTGTGGGTAGTTGTTTGTGTAGACAGGGCAACCTGAAGGCTGCCTGCATAGGATTTTGGCAAAAGCATCTACCTCCTTATGAGGACTTAATTGGCCAACAGGCGCTGCAGCCGCTGGCGTTCCGCTATCTCTGCCGGATTCAGGCGGGGGCGCAGGTCAACCATGGCTTTGTTTTTGCGGTAGTAGTCCTGTTCCCACGGCTGCAATTTTTGGCCGTGGCGCAGCTTGCTGCGCACCCGCAGCAGGGTAGCCAGCTGGCCGTCCCCAATGCTGTTGAACCAGGCCATAAAGGTCCACCAGTGCAGATAAGGCAGGGCGCGCACTTCGCACCCGGCGGCTTTGTTAATGTCGGCGGCAATCAGCGGGGCGTCCTGTTCCCAGTCCAACAGCGGCGGGGCAGGGGAGCGGGGCAGCGTTTGCCCGCAGTTCAAAAAATCTGCCAGCTTCTGCATGGCCTCCGGATAGTCGCTGCGCGGCAAATCGCCCTCATAAAATAGGGCCAGGGCCACCCGCCAGCGGATGAATTCCGGCTCGCTGGCATCGTTCAACCGATGCAGAATATCCAAAATATCGCGGTAATCCGAATGAATCGGATATGCTTTTCCGCCAACCTCCAGCCGGGTGGGCAGCCGCCAGCTGCTCATACCTGCACCCCGCGCGCGGCGCGCGCTGCCTGGGCCTGCTGCACGGCCAGCGTGGCTTTGGCATCCGCGCACTGGCGGGCACCGGCTTCCAGAATGGGCTGCAATGCCGCAAACAGATTGGTGATGACCCGCTCGCCGTTGCCGGCAACCGCCAGCAGATTGGTGCCGCCCAGCATGGCGTCAAAATCATTGCCGGGGCCAAATACTTCCGCCAGCAGCCCCTTGGCGCGCTGATCCGCCTGGGCCAGCAGCTGTATGGCATCGGTCCCAGTGGGGCTTTGCGCCTGCACCTGCTGTTCCAGCTCTTGCAGCTGATTTTGCAGGGTGCAAAAACGGCTGTAAACATTGGGGTCGCTGGGGTTAAAGCGCAGCACTCCGCCGCCGTGCTCCGGCCCGCCATTGACCGCGTATTCGCGCAGGCCGGTATCAATCGTAAGTTGTTCCATAAAGCCTCCTTTGGCGTAACAGAAATCTGTAATCATAATAGCTAAAAAATGGTGAAGCGCTGCTGCACACTTCACGAAGAAAAAAGGTGAACAAGAGAATTTTGGTGTACCCTCTGCCAAGGGAACGCCAAACAAAACTTACAGCGGAAATACCGGAATCCTAGGGTGTATCTGAAAAGTCAAAAATAGCGAAAAACCTATCATTCCAGTATTCTGTAAAATTCTGGACCTTGTGGCTATCATAACGCAATATTACAGAAATGTCAACAATAAAATTCAGAAAACCGAAATTACGATGGAATACCGGTACCGCAATACTCCACAAAAGCCCGCAAACATAAAAACTCTCCGCCGCACAGTGCAATGTTGTGGGCGGAGGGAGAGCCGTGTTTAGCGTGATTTGCTGCGTTAGAGCGCGGTAGCAAAACAAAAATGATGCAGACAAAAGTAAACGAGAGGAGATAAGCAGACCGGAAACATCCGGCACAACACAACAAAAAAGCTCCAGCGCCTTCTACCCTTATGGCGCTGGAGCGAACTTACTTGATTGGAGTCATAGCCTCATACCCGATTGTATTATTTTTCGGACCGTTTGCACATTTTCATGGCAACCTCATCCTTTAACTTTGATCGAATGTTTTTAAACCTGGTTTTCTTTGTTTTGCAAATCGGAAACGGGTTTCATTCGCTGTTGTTCGATGATTTTGCGTTTGCTTGAAATTTCTGATTCCCTTTGGTTCGTTATTTGCTGCCTGGAAACATTTTGCAAGGAAAACGATTCTTGGTGCATCTGTGGAACGGGGAAGTGAACTTCAATAATTTTGTGCAGGGTACCTGAATTTGATGCCAGAGGTTGATTCCTCTTTGCTCTAGTACATCGGAGTTTCTCCTTTTGGGGGCGGTGCGCTTGCACCAGCCAGATCAGGTGAAGCATTATTTGTTCGGCGGAGTTAGATCTTTCATAACAATCACCGGTGATTCAGGGTTTCTATTTACGCTTTTGCGTACCAGGTTTTGAACCTGTAATTTTCTATTTAGAATCCTGTCGTCAGTTCTTCATCTAATCTATGTAAACGCGGGGAACTTTTTCTGACGGGATTTCCTGAGCACTGCATTTTAAGCAAGCTACGAACCTTGCATCTTAACTTTTATATCTTTTACAGGTAATGACCTGCGGCTGTTAATGAGGTTCGTTTGCTTTCAGCAGGCCCAGGCCCGCCGGTGATGAATGGGATCTTTGAAATTAGCCATTGGACTTGAGCCTCCTTCCTTACGAATCCTGCCGGCTTTGCCATCTTACTTTCAAGTCCTTCGGTAGCCTCCCGGTCCCTGCTTTCCCGGAGTTCTTCAAGTGTTCCCATTTAGACCTCTTACTGGAAGCCTTTGCGAAATCTGCTTGAAGCTGTCGGGAAAACCGCCGTGCCTTGTTCCGATGCTATTGAAAGTGGCTTTTGCTTGGAGCTTTTAGCTCCTTATCTCCGGCTGTTTTCTTTCTGTGACTATACTATACAATACCCTAAGGAATTTGTCTATTCGCAGATATCCCAAACAAAATATGAATTATTCGTGCATGTTATGGATAGATATTGCCTTGACGAATGTGGTATAATAAATATGTTGGGTGTGCAAAAGCGTGGGCCTGTCGGTTGGCAGGCCCACGCTTTTTAGTTTGTATTAGAGAAAAGAAGCTAAAAGAAGTCAGCCCCAGAAATCATCACAATAAGCATTTAGTAATCAGGCAGCCCCAATTCCTAATTGCTCATTCCTAATTTCTAATTCAACTCCTAACTCCTAACGAATTCACATGCTCTCCGGCACCGTAACCTTGAACATGGTCAGCACGTTGCGGATCACGCTGCGCACGGCCAGGCACAGGGCCATGCGGCACTGGCGAACGGCAGGGTCAGCTTCCAGAATGCGGCAGGCATTGTAGAAGCGGTGGAACGCCGTGGCAATGTCGATAACATAACGGGTAATGCGGGCCGGGTCATACTTTTCTGCTGCAGCAGCAATCTCAGCCGGGAAAGCGGAAAGCAGACGCAGCAGAGCCTGCTCGCTGGGGTCAGTCAGCAGGCTGGCATCCAGGGCATCGGCACCCTCAAAGGTGACACCGGCGGCTTCCAGCTTTTTCAGCACGGAGCAGATGCGGGCGTGGGCGTACTGGACATAGTAGACCGGGTTTTCGCTGTCGTTGCGCACAGCCAGGTCAAGGTCGAAATCCAGAGTGGAGGAGCTTTCGCGCTGGTTGAAGAAGAAACGTGCAGAATCAATGGGCACTTCGTCCAGCAGGTCGGTCAGGGTGATGGCCTTGCCGGTACGCTTGCTCATACGCACCGGTTTGCCGTCGCGCATCAGGTTGACCATCTGCATCAGCACAACATCCAACTTGGTGCCGTCCAGGCCAACGGCGTCCATGGCACCCTTCATGCGGGCTACATGGCCGTGATGGTCGGCACCCCAAATGTCGATGGCACGGTCAAAACCGCGCACGGCCAGCTTGTTGTAATGGTAGGCGATGTCGGCGGCAAAATAGGTGGGAATGCCGTTGGCGCGTACCAGAACTTCGTCTTTGGCTTCCTCTTCGCCGTCGGCGTTTTCGTCCTTCTTGCGGTTTACAACGCCGTACTTGGAAGCATACTGGGCGCTGCGGTACATGATGGCACCGTCCTCGGCCTTGTAGCAGGCACCCTTATCCATCAAGATTTTGATGACATCATCCACAGCGCCGCTCTTGTGCAGGTCGCTTTCGTGGAACCAGACATCATAGGTGATGCGGTACTTGCCCAGGTCGCGCTGCAGCCCGGCAATGTTCTTGGGCAGGGCATCGGCAATCAGGGCATCTTTCAGCTCTTCAAAGTCCTTATCGACATAGGAATCGCCGTGAATTTCGGCAAACTCTTTGGCGCGAGCAATAATGTCAGCGCCCTGGTAGCATTCTTCCGGCAGGGGAACGGCCTCTTCGCCTTTGTACAGCTGCAGGTAGCGGATGGCCAGGCTCTTGCCGAACTTCTGGATCTGGTTGCCTGCATCGTTGATGTAGAACTCGCGGGTCACATCATAACCGGCCCAGTCCAGGCAGGCAGCCAGGCAGTCGCCCAGAGCGCCGCCGCGGGCGTTGCCCATGTGCATGGGGCCGGTGGGGTTGGCGGAAACAAATTCAACGTTGTAGCGCTTGCCTGCACCGCCGTCCGTGCGGCCGTATTCCGGCTCAGTGGCAGCAGCCTGCAGCACGCTGGTAAACCAGTGGGCACCCAGGAACAGGTTGATGAAGCCGGGGCCTGCGATCTCTACACGGTCGAACAGGCTGCCCTCCAGGTTCAGGTGGTCCACAATGGCCTGTGCAATCTGGCGCGGAGCCTTGTGGAACGCACGGGCACCGGCCATGGCGGCGTTGGATGCAATATCGCCGTTTTTGACATCGGCGGGAATCTCAACAATAAATTCCGGCAGCGGGGCTTCCGGAAGGGAACCGTCCGCCACAGCAGCATTCAGCGCGCCGGTCAGCAGCTCACGCGCCGTATCCAGCGCAGCCTTGCGGGGGTTATAGTATTTGTAATTCACGTTGTACCTCCAGTTTGGAAGTTAGGAGGGAGGAGTTAGGAGTTAGGAGTTTAAGGTGCGGCCTGCGCCGCAATTTTGAAAAACAGCCGCACAGCTGATCGTTAAAATTTGTGCGCGTCAGCGCACACCAAAAACTCCTAACTCCTACTTCCTAACTCCTAACTAAAAATTTATTCAACTTCAGTTTCCTGCTTTTTCAGCGGCTCTACTGTGATAAGCACGGAATTGCGGCTGATTAAGGTTTCGGCGCCGGAATCCAGCGTGTAGCTGAACTGCAGCTCGCCGCCATCCGGCAGCAGGTTGTGCTCAATCACATCAGCGGCCACGCCAAGGCTGATGGAACCGTACCCGGTTTCGTAATGGCACAGGTGGCGGATGCCTTTTTCAATAATCAGCTGGCTGGATGTTTTGCCAAAGCGGGTCATGCTGACCAGCCGGGCATCCTGGCTGACGCGCACCGTGGTGGTACATCCGGCGTAACCGGTGGCTTCGGTTTCAGCATACACGATGTAGTAGCTGTTGCCGCGTTGCACAAAGTTGCCGCGGGTCATCAGCTCCACGGTGTCGTTTTCGCCGTTCTGCTCCATGGTGCCTTTGATGGTGATGAGGTAATTTTCTTCAACAGGTTTTGCCATAATAGTTTAATTCCTTAATACGTTTCAATGGCGATCTGTTCCACCGGGCCGCCCGCTTCGCTGCCCATGAACAGCCGCTCCTGCTTGGCAAAGCCGTCCGGGGTATCGCTGACAAAAAAGCGGGTGGTGCCGCCGGTGCTGCGCCCGCTGGAAATCCCAAGGTCATCCAGCGCGGTGGCGGTGGCAATGGCGGTCAGCTTGCCGGGGTCAATCAGCGTTACGCTGTCGCCCACAAAATCGCCGATCATTTTTTTCAGCAGCGGGTAGTGGGTGCAGCCAAGGATCAGGGTGTCAATGCCGGAATCCCGCACGGGGGTCAGGTATTCCTCAATCATCAGCTGGGTCACTTTGTCGCCGTTCACATAACCGTTTTCAACCAGCGGTACAAACAGGGGGCAGGCGCGGGCAAAAATCTGAACCCCCGGCACCAGATCTTTCAGCTGGGTGGCATAAGAATCGCTGCGGATGGTGGCCGCTGTGCCGATCACGCCGATGCGTTTGTTTTTGGTGGCGGCAGCAGCTGCGCGGGCTGCCGCACCGATCACACCGGTGTAGGGTACCGGCAGCTGGGCAGCTTCCGCCGAAGGATAGGTGGAAGATACTGTGCCGCAGGCCGCCATAATGAACTTGACATTCTGGGAAAGCAGGAACCGGATATCCTGCTGGGCGTACCGCACGATCACATCGTGCCCGCGGGAACCGTAAGGCACGCGGCCGGTATCGCCAAAATACACAATATCTTCGCCCGGCAGCAGGCGGCGCAGCTGGCGCACGGCGGTCAGCCCGCCAAGGCCGCTGTCAAAGACGCCGATGGGACGAGTATCCATCAGTAAGCACCTCGCTTTTTGCTCAGTGCAAGGCCGATTAGCTTATCAACCAGGGCGGCAAAGCTGTAGCCCTCGTTTTCCATCAGCTTGGGGTACATGCTGATGGGGGTAAAGCCCGGCAGGGTGTTCAGCTCATTGCAAAGCACGCGTCCTGTGCCGTGCTCTACAAAGAAATCGCACCGGGCAAGACCAGCGCAGCCCAAAGCCAGGTAAGCGCGGGCTGCCAGCGTTTTGACTTCGTCCAGCTTCTGGTCCGGCAGGTGGGCGGGAATCACCGTCTTGGATATACCGTTTTTATACTTGTCGTCATAGGTATAAAACTCTGCGCCGGCCAAAATCTCGCCGGGGCGGGTGGTGCGCACTTCCTGCGGGTTATCCGGGTTGCCAATGGCGGCACATTCCACTTCCTGCCCATCAATAAACTCTTCAAACACCACTTTGTCATCTTCCCGCAGGGCGGTGTCAATGGCGGTGTTCAGCTCTTCACGGTTGTGGGCCTTGGTGATGCCCACGCTGGAACCCGCATTGGCCGGTTTGACAAAGATCGGGTAGGGCAGGCGGTTTTCCACGCGGGTCAACAGGGTGCTGCGCTGGGTTTCCGCTTCGGCTCGGACGGCGCTGCACCAGTGGCAGTGGGGCACATGATAGGCGTCCATGATGGTATTGGCAACGGCTTTGTCCATGCAGGCGGCGGATGCCAGAACGCCGCAGCCCACATAGGGGATGGCAGCCAGCTCCAGCAGGCCCTGAATCGTGCCGTCCTCGCCGTTTTTGCCGTGCAGGATGGGGGCGACCACATCCACCGGCAGCAGTTCATAGCCGTTGGCGCTGTGCACCAGCAGGCCATGGTCGCTGCGGTCCGGGCTGAGCACGCAGGGCACGCAGGAAGCATCCTGCTCCCAGCTGCCGCTGCGCATGCCCTCGATAGAGCCGCTGTATTTCAGCCAGCGGCCCTGTTTGGTAATGCCCACCAGAATCACTTCATATCGGTCCGGCATGGTGGCAAGGGCATCCGCCCATGCCGCAGCCGAAACACAGCTGACCTCATGCTCGCTTGAGCAGCTGCCAAACAGCAGGGCCACGCGGATCTTGTTTACTTGTTGTTTCATATTGTCAGGTATGCTCCCTTTTTGTTTTCGGCCGGTTCCGGGGCAGTTTGCCGCCGGAACCTGGCTGTATGGCATAACACTACACTTTAATACTATATCATATTTATGCGGTTTATGCCAGTGGTTGTCCGCTATTTCCGGGATTTTTTGCGCAAAACAAAATCCCCGCAGCCCGCCGGTGCAAAACCGGGGCCGCGGGGGATAAGATGCGATACTTTAAGCCGGATTTTCCACAATTTTTAAGGCAACACCGCATAATTCTAAGTGCCGATACGGCGAGCGAGGTGCGGCAGCTGCTAAGCCA
>OIEN01001325.1_pt1 | contig 11367 bp, 10 predicted proteins | sample 1581741 | NCBI WGS metagenome assembly OIEN01 (sample SAMN01760944, study PRJEB22395) | human gut metagenome | reverse complement strand
CCGAGAGCGTTCTGCCCACGGCTCGTCCTTTTCATAACCGAGAACACGCCAATCGAGAATCAAATCAATATCTTCGGAAAAGCGTTCAATGAGTCCATAGGATTTTGAAAGACTTGTGCCGCCCTTGAAAGCAATATTGTTCTTCCACTGACAGCGGTGAAAAAGATAATCGAGCATAAAGCATACCCAAAAATCCTTTTCAATAATGGCGTCGGTCATGCCCATTTTAGCGGCAGTATTGTGGAAAAGTGCCTTTTTGTCTTTTTCACTCAACCTTGCGATATCTCTCATTTTTCTTCATCCTTACAAATCACTTTGATAAGTTCTAAAACCCATGATGTTGCAGATTTCGACTCTGCCAACATCTTTTCTTTTTCTTCATCGGTCAATATCTTTTTCAGACGCAATATTACTTGCTCGGTGATGTTTTCTTTGCCGAGCGCTTTTAATGCCTGAATGGTTAGCGCTGTTTTATAGGAAACCTTTGATATTTCCTTGTTTGTGGTACGTTTGAATTTGATTGTTGTATTATCGAAAGTATACTCTTTGTACGCACCGTCGGAAACATATACCCACTGAGACGGGACTTGCGTTGAAAGTCCCAAAAGATTCAGAGCCGTATCTCCGCAGGGAACAATAGTCCACCCGAAGTTACGTGCGAGAGCATGAGCCACCTTATTCGGTGACGGTGCAACGGCTTCGCCGAGCAACTCGCTAAACTCCGGCTTGTAATACACGCCGAACAATATCTTTTTTATTAAGCCCTCATCCGCAAGGCGAATAAGACCCATATTCACCGTTTTCTTATCGGTTATATCGGTAAAGTCTGTCGAAACAAACACCGAACCGGCTTCGGCTCTTTCGATATTGCCTCGTATTTGATTCAGATAATCCGGACGTTTCATAAAGCATAACCTTTCATAGAAAATTACAATTCTACCAAAACAATTTTATTATATACTATTTTCTACGAAAAATCAAGCGTTGCTTGAAAACAGTATGCTTTATTTTCTACGAAACGAAAAGTTTCATTTGTTTGTCAAATATTGATATTGGCGAAACAACAAACGGAGCCGTATTTCAGGCTCCGCTGTTTATTAGTTGTAGATCATCTCGCTGAGAACGATTTCTTCCGCACGATTGCGGATGCTGTTCATAGAACGAATCCACTCTATTTCATTGGCGGATTTCAGTTCTTCGTTGATGCCTTCACTATCAGCCAGTTGCTTTGTCAGCTTGTCGAACATATCTTGTGCATCTTTATCAATGTCTTTGAGGTACTGTTCGAGTGTTCCGTTCATTCGCATGACGTTGATGACCGTAGGGAAGTGCTTCTTCAGATAGTTGTAGTGCCGCTGTCCCAAAACGCCGACGCAGGTAATAAATTCATCTTTCATAGCAAAATCCTCCTTCGCAAGTACATTGTACCACAACGGAGGAAAAAACAAAAATGTGCGATTGACACAAAAATCCCTCTGCCGATTTTCCTCAGCAGAGGGAAAAACACCGGTTTTCCAGCCCGTCCACAGCTTGAAGTCCGATAGCCGTATGCCAAGCATAGCTTCGCTCGCGTTTCGACGGATCGGACTCGCGCTGATATTCCTCAAAGGGGTCTTGATTTGTATTCTTTTTATTGCCCATTGCGACCTCCTATAATCCTTGTATTATTCGAAATAATTGTAAGTTTTCTCAAGTGAACTTTTTCGTTCTTTCCAATCCGGCATAAACATGCTGAGATACTGATAAAACTTTCTCGAATGATTGGGCTGTAAAAAGTGAACAAATTCATGCGTAACCACATATTCAATACACGATAACGGAGCTTCTATCAGAGCAATATTGAACGTTAGAATTTTTCGTTTTGGCTGGCAACTGCCCCATCGTGAAACCATGTTCCTGAAACGCAGCACCGGAAACTCGACGCCATATTTTTGAAATTTCGGATAGACGGATTCACAAACTTGCTGAATATACTCTTGACATTGCTTTTTGATCCAGTTATCCATCGTTCGCTTCTTCATATCGTGATCATTTGGATCTTTTACAACCAATGTCACGTAGACTTCATCTGAAACAGCAATATTTCTTTTTCCTTGTATTACCTTTAACCGCAGATCATGTCCGAGGATCCTAAAACTCTCGCCATCAACGTACGTTTTCGGCTTAGGAGCGTATTTTGCCATTTCCGCATAACGATCAAGGGCTTTTAGGATATAATCTGACTTGCTTTGCAGAAAATCCTGTATAGTTTTTTCTGATACTTTATGATTTGCGGAAACATACACACTTTGATCTGCTTTGATCCGCAGATTCAGATTTTTAACGTTCTTTCTCTCCAAATCATATTCTACCGTTCTGCCGTCAAGCTCAATTATTCTTTTCATTTGAATCTCCTGAGCGCAACGGTAATAACGTTTTCAATGATCTTGTCGATCGTGTCAAAATCCACCTTGAATCCGTGATTTTTTTCCAAATCGTAGAACAGATCATCAATATCCTGCGCAATCTTGTTGTGAATATCCTTGTTTGTTTGCCAATCGACCGTATCGTGCTTTTCTATGATTTTCGTGACCTCAAGCGAAATATCCGATACCGTTTCAATATTGGGTCCCATATCAATTACATCGTCCAGAATGGCGGCGATGACACCGTAAAATGCCTGAGCATGCAGATTTCCTTTGATTCTCTCAGGGTAAACAATGTTCGTTGTCCCCTTGCGATAATCGGCAAGGATCGATTTCATCTTGTCCAGGTATTCTGCTTCGGTGATAACTCGATTCTTGTAATCCTCCAGCGCAGTCTTAATGCGTTTAGAAAAGCTATCGTAATAGGCGGGGTTCTCGTCCCGGTTGACCTTGATACTTTTCGTTACATGAGATAAGATCGCATCAGCTTTAGAACGCAAGGAACCAAGCTCTTGTAACTCCTTCTCAAAATCATCCTCATTCAGAATATCCACCGGGTTAGTCAGTTGCTTGAGGCCGACAACGGATAAATGAGTGTCAAGAAGATTCTGCATCTGCGACTCATATTCACGGTTGTCGATCATATCCGCATAGCGAATCTTGACGCTTCTGCGCACTTTAGAATAGAAGATAAATGCCGACTGATATTTTCCGAGCTCCGCTTTTTCAAATGCCGCGTATGCCTTTTCGGAATTCATCACCATGTTCAGCGCGCGACCAAACACGCACAAAGCATCGTAAAACTTACCGCGAACTTCATCGTCTGCAAGATATACTTCAATTTCTTCTGTGTCCTCTGAGTTCCTGATCGGTTTGAATATGTCACACAGATGCGAATAAGCCTCGCGCAGACGGCTGACGTAAACCATCACGTCCACGACGGTTCCTTTAAGATCTTCCGAGTCAAACTCTTCCAGCCCGGAGCCGCTGTACATTTCCATGGCGGAATCGAGTTTGGCAATCAATCCTCTGTAATCGACGATCAAGCCAAAATCTTTGCCTTCGCACAAACGGTTGGTACGTGCGATCGCCTGCAAAAGTCCATGATCTTTCAGCTCTTTGTCTATGTATAATACCTGTGTGAGCGGCGCGTCAAAACCCGTGAGCAGCTTGCTGCACACGATCATAATGTCGATTTCGCCGTCGATAAATTTGTTTTTCAGTGTATCTTCGTAATCGTCGGCATTGCCGTATTGCTGCATCATTTTATTCCAGAATGCAACCACCATATCGTCGGTGCTTTCGTCGACCTCATCCACACCTTCTCTCATATCCGGCGCGGAAATGACGACAGCGGTGGTCAGATCACCGAATTGCTCGAAGCACTTTTGATAGCGAACGGCATCTTTTTTGAAATTACAAGCAAGCATCGCTTTGAATCCGGTGTTCTTGTAACCTTCCAGGAAATGCTGATTGATATCAAGTGCAATTCGTTTGATACGCGCATCTGTGGAGCCAAGTCTTTTTATCGTGCTCCACTTGTCGCGCAAATCGGCTTTTTGCGCATCGCTCAGTTTTTTGGTTACTTGGCTGAACCACAGATCGATATTTTCCTCGTCTACGTTCTGTTCTACGAATCGACCTTCGTATATCAGCGGAACGATCGCTTTATCTTCAACGCCGTCTTTAATGGTGTATTTGTGGATCAGCTTTCCAAAACGCGCAAGCGTGCTTTTTTCGTTCTTCATCAGCGGAGTACCGGTGAACCCGATATAACAGGCGTTGGGGAAGACGGTGCGCATTTTGGCGGCAAGCGAGCCATAGTTGGAGCGGTGGCTTTCATCAACCAACACGAAAATATCACGGGAATTGTTTTTCAGACCGCAGCTTTCAACCGTGTTGAACTTGTTGATGATAGACGTGATCACGTCAAATTTACCGCTGTTGATGAGCTCAATTAGATGTTTTCCGCTTGTTGCCCTTGCCGGTGCAAGACGGGTATGAGAAAAGGTTTTCGCAATTTGTTTGTCAAGCTCTTTTCGGTCGGTGACGATGACCACACGCGGATTTAGATTGCTCATAGTCTCCAAGATGTATTTGGACACCATCACCATAGTGAGCGATTTGCCGCTGCCCTGCGTATGCCAGATCACGCCGCTTTGGCGGTTGCCTGCGGCGGCGTTCGTGTTGATCGTTTTGATAATTTCCTCAACAGCGAAAAACTGTTGATAACGGCAGATTTTTTTGACGTTGGCGTCATACAGAACGAAATACTTGGTCAATTTCATCAATCGCTCGGGGGAGAAAAGGGAGACGATATTTCTATCCTGCACGGTGGGCTCTCTGCCCACCACAAACTGATCGATCAATTTGTTTTGCCACTCAGTATCCTGCTCGCGCCAGATGCACCAGAAGTTCTTTCCCGTCCCGCAGGTGCCGTATTTCACTGCGTTTTTGTTGGTCGCCATGACGATCTGTGCATATTTGAAAAGCTGAGGAATATAGTCTTTCCCCTGATTGCGGATCATCTGTTCAACCGCCTGGTCTTCGCTTACCGTCGGCGCTTTGCACTCGATCACCGCAAATGGAATGCCGTTTATAAACAGCACAACGTCGGGACGAGCATTTTTCTGCTGGGCCCAACTGTCGCAGGAGAATTCCTCTGTCACGTGAAAAACGTTGTTGCCGAGATTCTCCCAATCGATATATTTCAAGTTAAAGCTTTTTGACGATCCGTCCGCCAGTTTTTCAAGATAACTCTTGCCGAGCATCAACGAATCATAGATCTTTTCGCTTGTTCGGATCAGCCCTTCCGTGAGCGGCTCGTCCAGATCGGAGATCGCTTTCTCAATGTTATCTGCCGAGAATTTGTATCGTATTCCGTCAAACTCAAACTCATTGATTTTGGCAAGCTGACGGCGCAAAACATCTTTCAAGAGCACATGAAAAAGCGACCCGCGCTGCGCCATGCAGTCATCCGGCGAGATGTACTCATATCCCAGCTTGCAAAGCAATTCTATCGCCGGATACTTGCTGATGTTATCCTCCAAATAGAGGTCTGATTGAGACTTGTAACTCATATGATCTCCTCTACTCCACGTTGCCTTCGATCATTTTTTTCATTTCCTCAAGAACTGAAGAAAGTTTCTTTTTTTCTGCGGGTTTCATATCCTTCGAAAAGCTTCCCATAAGTGCTTCAGTCCCCTTATACATTTTGTAAAGATTAGCCGGAATATCAAGCACTTTACGCTCTGTTTTCATTGCTTCGCGTGAGGCAATCTCGTCTATTATCTGTTTCATAAACCTTGAAATATCACTTCTCGCCCGGTAATCAGCCGGTGCGTAAAAACTGATTCTTCCGTCAGTATATAGTTGATATACTCTATCTCGATTATCCTTTTCCGGATCATATACGCCGATCGAATAGCCGCCCTTGCTTTTGACCAAGCGCATACAGGGAATGTCGGTCGCACTGTCGCCTATGTACACTATGTTTTCGTACGGAATGGTTAATGCGTCATCGTTCATGCTGTTGTTTACACGCTCGTCATATTCCTCATAGAAACCTTTTGCGATACGGAATATAAATTGCGTTTTGTTGGTATAGTTAACCGCTTGTGCCGGCCATTCAGCAACACCGTCAGCGGTGTAAAGATATGAAGAAGCATAAACTCTCTTGAATTGCGAGGCAATTTTACTACCCTCGATGATTTCTTTCAATCCGGATGAAATAATGTAGTGTTCCAGTTCTATGCCTTTACTATCCGCATACTTGTTCATCCGCTCGAACCAAGTCGTTACTCCGTTATAGAGAGGCACATCCGCACCGATTTTATTAAAGTATTCCTTTTTTATAGGAAGTCGATTTGCTCTGGAATAGTTCAAAAGTTGATACATCCATGCAAGGTTGTTATCCATCAGATTGTCTTTTGCTAAGGCATTAGATTCTTCCCAAAAGGTCTTTTTATCCAGTCCGAAAGATGGAATCAGTGTGAATGTTTGCATATCGTCTGGAGATAAAGTTTTATCAAAATCGTAGCAAATGACCATTTTGGGTTTTCTTGCCCTGATTTCTTTTATGGCTTCTTCATACATAAGTGTGGCTCCTTTCTTGAATCTATGTTCTCACAATCCCCGTCAGCAAAAGCTGCATTAGGGCTTTCTTTTTTTGTTTTTCCTCATCACACTTACGCTGATGAAGGGTGATAAGGTTGTCGAGCTGCTGAAAGAAACCTCCAATAGTCTGTTGTTCTCGCATCGTTGGCGGCATCATCAGCTCCATTGCAGCCATTTGCTTTCCCGAAACCTCGACGAAAGTTGATCCAGCCCCAACAAGCTCTCCATATCGTTTTAATTCTCCGGTTCGAGAAAAAATGAAGTAAGAATCAAGCGCTCCACGATGTGGGACAATGGACTGAAATCCCTGATTAGTACAGCCTTTTCGGGTTAAAATAGCTGTTTTCCCGATCCCTGCACGAGATGTAAACAGGACTGTACCGGGAGGAAGCATTTTGGCTGAACTATTCTCATAACCCAAGCCGGTTATCTTTTTCTGACTCGAATTTGCATAGATTTGATTCGCAATTTCAGCAGGTGCATACCAATCAATATCACCGTCCCAATAACTCTGATTTCCTGTACTTGGGGTTCCACCACCCACAATGTCAGCAATATCTCCCAACTTACGCTGTTCCCAAGGGGCAGTAAACCCCGGGAAGCGGATTTCGGGGACATTGCAGCCTTTTTGGGGGAACATTTTCGACAGATACACTTTTTTTAACCTTTTCAATTCGTCAATTTTCTTCTGTTGAAGCTCAATCACCTTGTCCTCCGTCTGCAAAATCGCGGCAATTTTTTCTTGTTCCGGCAGAGGAGGGAAAACGACTGTTCCTCGAAGCGATCCTTCGTCGCTTATTTTCATGTCATGCTTTGCTCCGATATTAACTATCGGATACAAGTAGTTATTTAAATTGTGATCAGACTCAAAATACAGTTGAACATAATCCGGGCTAACATTATTATTGCAATGAAATATTGCATATAGCGTTGATACTATACCAGTTATACCAAGTTTGTTTGTTTTGATAATCCCATAAGGATTTGCTTTCAAAGGACTTTTTGTATAAACAACATCATTAGGATATACTATGCCATACGGAGCTACTGACACACCCGCATATGATCTTCCAAGCAATTCGATTTGATTGACAATACCGAGTTCACCTGAAATAGAGAAAACATCATCCTTTGTATATTTCAAATCGGTATTCTTGTCATTGTTGACAGTCAAATAATGGGATAACTTGTGCTCTTGCCAATCTGCTGGAACAATCCCGACTTTCGTCTTTTTATATCCCTCAGGTACCTCTCCCCGCCGGATTTGTTCAATTCGCTGTTTTATTTGTGGGATCATACAGCCACCTCTTCTTTGGTTTCTTGAGAAGAAGGATCATTTACTGTAGAAAGTGCAATTTTCTGTTGTTCAATTCGCTGCCATTCAAGTTCAACCACTTCCTTAACACGATCGACAGGATGTACTACAGTAAGCCCGCTGTTTTCTTCCTGAATCATACGAGTTCTCCCCGTTTGACAACTATATAATGCTTCCTTATAAGGTATGTAAGCACTTAATATTCCAATAAGATTGGAGCTGGTTATTTGTAGGGTTCCATTAAAGGAGATAAGTTCTGGACGACTTACAATAGGTCCACCGGAATTCCCAGGGAAGGTTTGTGCATCTACAAGAAATAAGGGATTTGATTTTTTTAATATAAATGCATCTGTTACACGAGAAATGCATCCAAGTCTACATATGGGGACTTTTATTGGATCCACAAGATCCATAGGAAAACCCAGTGCATAAATAAGATGCCCCTCTTCAACCCCGGTGGATTGCATTTGTTCAAGAGTCAACGCATGATCGTCAAGATCAAATGCCCCCCAAATAGACTTGTCATCTATCAAGGTTTTGGGAGAAATTTGAAGAGCTATCACGTCTGTTTTATCATTAGGGTGCGCAGAAAACATCGGCGCTCCTGCTTTGTCGTATAGATCAATACGATAATCTTTGACGAGTGTGTCGCCAAGCGCATTAAACCGAACATAGACATATTGGGGAGTTTTAACAACATGCTTGTTGGTAATAATGTAGTATGTTGAGAGGTTTGGATCGCTTGTTTCTTTGCGTCCAACAATAAATCCCGTACCAATCCAGTGTTTTTCTCCATCCACTCCGTCAATTCCGAGAGCTACGACAGCGTTTAAATAAAAATTTGGAATAATAGACATCCTCAAATTCTCCTTCATTACTTGTAAATTGCGATTACTTCGACCTTTAGTACAGGACCCTCTACAGTAATTTTATCAAGTCCAATAGAATTACCGTCTACGGTCATCTGACGGCGCATCGCACGGGGCAAACGAATAAAGTCCTTCAATGGATCGAAAATTTCAACAAAATCCTTTCGTACCATACCAACGACCTTGCAAAGCATATACACATCTTGATCCGCATAGTCTTCAAGGCTTGAATAATCTTCGCAAAGATACTTAGCATTGAGTTTTCCTGAAATCGTAACCTCATCAAGTTCGACTACGAAAGGAATATCTGCGGAAGCGTTGCCCAAGATACCTTGTAAAGCTTCTTGCTCACCTGCGGATTGAGTTTCAATTTGCCCAATTAACAGTGGTTTAAACTGTTCGACAAGATTAACTACATCAAACGCTTCGGGAATTTCAAAGCCACAGCAAATACGTATAAGTTTCATTGCTGGTAGGGAATTCAAATCATACTCATCGTGCAACACGAAATCGAAATAGTCTTCTCCATCAAGATTGCTAATATCGAGTTCAAAATGATCATAATCAAAACTTAGATCCTTTTCAAACTCTCCGTCAATATTGGTTTCTGTTGTACCATTCACTCCAAAGCCATTTAAAGCGGCAGAAAATCCTGCTGTTTTCTTTTTTGATATCGCTTTAGGGCTCGGAATGTTTTGACCACTAATTTGACGTTTGTATGTATATAATCTATCTTTATCGAGATAAATAAAGCTTCTAAACATTTATTACTGCTCCTTCATTGTATTCTCCACCAGTTTGTCAAAATCGCTCTGATAGAGCTTGTCTTGTGTCACGCGGTATTTCTCAAATTCACTTTCTGCGTATGCTTTTGCAGTAATTTTGGAAACCGTACCTGCATCGGTCAATATCTCTCTTCCAGTAAAAGCCAAGAACATATCCAGTCGCTTCGCCCAATCTTCCATAGTCATCGGAATTTTACGTTTTGCAAAATCTTCGGCTGCATCGAGGAATGAGTTGACGATTCTACCAAGCGAGTCAAGCTCGTCCTTGGTGAGATAGTTTTTAGCGACCGAAACGTCGGACTTGAGAATCTTTCCGTCGGGAGAACGCTCCCACGAGGTAAGACCCATATGTTCTTTGCTGCTGTCAGCACTCCCCATAATCAGTTCGGGTGCCGTATTGCCTGTAATTGCATAATGCATCTTATTTTGAACGGTAGCAAAAAAGAGTTTGGTTGTAGGCGCATTTTTATCATAATCCACGCTGGTAGCATAGATATCGGTAACCTTCTGATAGAATCTACGCTCGCTTAAACGAATTTCGCGAATTTCTTCCAACAAACGCTCAAAATAGTCTTCGCCGAGGAACGCGCCATTTTCCATACGCTTGCGGTCAATTACATACCCGGTAATGGCGTACTGCTTCAAAACCTGCGTTGCCCAACGTCTGAACTGTGTCGCACGAATGGAATTAACACGATAACCAACCGAAATAACGGCATCAAGGTTGTAGTGATCCACTTCTCGACTGACCTGACGAGTGCCCTCGGTTTGAACTACTCGAAATTTTCGAGTAGTTGATTCTTTGTCCAATTCCCCAGACTTAAAAATTTCTTGCAAATGATAAGTTATCGTGTTAGATTCAACATCAAAAAGATTTGACATCATTTTTTGCGTGAGCCACAAGGTTTCGTCTTCGTAACGAACCTCTATGGAATCAGCGTGAGCTTGTTTCTCAAAAATCAAAAATTCGGCGGTACTGTTTCGGATAATTAAATCTTTTCCTTCGCTCATAAACCAAGTTCCTCCATATACTTCTTCATCCGTGCCTGCACCTCGGCAAGTTCTGCTTCAATATTGGCAATGTTCTGTTTCACTTCGTCGATATCAATGAGTTCTTCCTCTTCAAAGGTATCAACATAGCGAGGAATATTGAGGTTGTAGTCGTTTTCTGCAATTTCCTCAAGAGTGGCAACGTGGCTGAACTTAGGCTCGTCCGCATAGTGAATATTGGTTTTATACTGAACGTAGGTATCTACGATCTTTTTGACATCGCATTCGCGCAGAATGTTCTGATTCTTGCCTTTTTCGTAGTGTCCTTCGCCGCTTGCATCCACGAACAGGACCTTGTCATTTGTGCCGCGATCCTTGCGGAAGATCAGAATGCACGCCGGTATGCCCGCGCCGTAAAACAGGTTTGCGGGAAGCCCGATTACAGCGTCAAGAAAGTTGAATTGTTCGATAATTGCCTGACGGATGCGTCCCTCGCTCGCACCCCTGAACAAAACACCGTGTGGCAGAATGATACCCATGCGCCCGGTGGTGTCGTCCAGACTGCTGAGCATATGTAGAACGAACGCATAGTCGCCCTTAGAAGACGGCGGCACACCAATATCAAAGCGGTGGTAAATATCCAGATCAGCGGTCATTTTCGCTTTCTTGCCGTTCTCGCTTTCGGTATCGGGAAGAAAGCCGCTATCCCATTTATCCAGAGAAAACGGGGGATTGGCGACGATGCACTGGAATTTCATCAACCGGTCGTTTTCAACATTGCCCGGGTTTGAGAGAGTGTCACCCTGCCAGATAGTCGCATCGTCCACGCCATGGAGGAACATGTTCATACGGCAAAGCGCCCAGGTCTGCATATTCTTTTCCTGACC
>OIEN01001301.1_pt1 | contig 11562 bp, 15 predicted proteins | sample 1581741 | NCBI WGS metagenome assembly OIEN01 (sample SAMN01760944, study PRJEB22395) | human gut metagenome | reverse complement strand
GTCTTAATGTTATCTTACAAAGTAGCTAAGTAGCTCGTATACTTGGCTCTTAATCTGCTGGTTTTCAAAGTACATACAGCCAGCTCTAAAGAGCCATACTATATTTTTAATGTACGTATTATTAAGGTTTTTAACTAAAAACGTATTAATAGTATGGTCGTCTTTAGTTAAAGAGTACCTATTAAGGCTATCGGGGTCGTATTGGTAATTGACATACATATTACCATTTTTATAGTCTAACCAAAAGCCATAAGTCTTACCTTTATAGTCTATAGCACAATTAAAAGTACATTTATTAGGCTTTTTAGCTATAAATCTATCATTATCTAAGTAGCTCTTATTTTCTATAGAGTACTCAGCATAAGTAGTACCAGCTGTAAGCTTACCTATAGAGCTTTGCTTTTTAGCCTCTACAAAAGTTTTATTAGTATACTGCTCTACTACTATACCACGCTCTTTATCAACGTAAAATCGTTGCTTAAACGGCTTAATATTAAAATACAAAAAGTAAGGGTTAGCTATTGTAACGTTATTACCTAGTAAGTAAACGCCTCTAGGCTTAATAGCTGTTGGGTCGTTTTCTCTATCTCTAAAAATTGTTTCTACCAGTTCTAGCAATAGTACTACCTCGTCACTAAGGTATTTATAAGTGTTGCCTATAATTAAAAACTCGTCAAAAATAATTTTGTCTACGTTAGGGTAGCTACTACTTTTAGCTATAGAGCTTGTAGTTAAAGCAAAGTAAAAGCCAGCTACTTTATTATCTACAAGTATTTTACCACTTTTACGTGAGCCTTTAATACTAAAGTTATAGGCTGGGTATTTCTTGGCTATATCGTCAAAGTAAGTCTTACGCATTTCGTCTATTTCAGTACCATATCTGCGTAGCCATACAAACTGCTTGCCAGTCTTTAAAAAGTCGTCTATAGCCCACGTTTTAAAGCCATAAGTTTTACCACCACCTCTATTACCTATAAGCATATTGAAAAAAGCTTTGTAGCTTAGTAATTGCCCTTTATCATACCATTTACCTATATTACTCACTTAATAGCCTCTCTATTTCGTTTATTCTTGCACGTTTAGCCTCTGCCTCTTTATATAGCTCTAGTAGCTTGTCGTATGGGTGTAAGCCGTCGTCGCAGTACAATTTTAGAGCGTATAAGCGTCTATATTTTTGCTCGTGTTCGGTATAGTACTTATCAAACCAGTATTTTAGGTTGTCTTTTTCTTGTTTTAAAAGTTCCATAGTTTCCTCCTATTTTGTTAATAATACTTTTACGTGTAGCCAGCCACCTACATTACCCTCAGCGTATGCTCTACGTATACTAACGCCTAAGGTTAGCTTATTGTCTCTACGTGTTATACTACCTTGCTCGCAAGCGTGAGAGTTCATATAGTCATTTGTTACAGCCATAGTAGCTTGTGTTAAACTACACTCTAAAAACGTATTAATATTTGTATAGTCGGCTGTGTTTAGTCCATTTATAGTAATTGCACAACTATAATTAGTATTTTGATTGACTAAGCTAGATACGTTAATATTAATATACACGTCTACTATCATTAATTTACTAGAGCCGTTAGCATTTGTGTTACGTGTTGTAACAAGTGCATACCCACTATAGCTAGTTTTACCAGTTATAGTAGCACTATATACGCTCGTTTGGTTTCTATTTGGTATTTGTACATTACCTAAGTCTGCACAATAATTAAACATAGAAAAGCCTTGTAAAGTAATATCATTAGCTGTTATATCTTGGCTTGGGTTGTTTCTATCGGCTTTATTATTGTCGGCGTTAGCTCTTGCTGTTGCCTCATTAGCTATAGCTGTATCTTGCTCGGTGTTTTTAGTTTCTATATTTGTAGCTCTTGTTTGTAAGGCTGTAATATCAGCTTTAACTTGGGTGTCATTATAATTATAAAGCCCAGCTAGCTTAGTTTTTTCTGCTGTTGTATAGTCTTCAGTACTAAGCTGTTTACCACTCACTTTATCTACTTTGGCGTCGTCTAAAGCTTTTACAGCGTTAGCTCTTGTAGTAGCCTCATTATTTATAGCCGTTGTATTATTTGCTATATTTTGCTCAATAGGTTTTACGTCAAAATTAGATAAAAGCTCACTATCTCTATACACTATAGTACCTAAGCCACTAACTACTTGGTTAAGTGCCTCGTTGGCTGTACTTTTTGCCTCATTAGCTGTAGAGCTTGCACTATTGGCTGTGTTAATTGCTGTATTAGAGTTAGTTAAGGCATTAGTAGCTTTAGCGTCTATACCCTCAGCTATATTTTTAGCGTTATTAGCTGTATTTACAGCGTTTGTTGCTTTTGTGTTAGCTATGTTAGCTGTTTCTACTGCACTATTAGAGCTGTCTAAAGCTGTGTTAGCTGTATCTAAAGCTGTGTTAGCTGTGTTTAAAGCTGTATTACTTGCGTTAAGGGCTGTATTTGCTGTAGCTACTGCGTTTACAGCATTAGTTAAAGCTTGGGTAGCTTTTGCGTCAATACCATTAGCCACGTCTAAAGCTTGGGTAGCGTCTGCTATTGCTTGCTTAGCTTTTATTAAAGCCTCGTTAGCTTTTGTATCACTACTATTAATAGTAGCTTGTAAGCTTTCTAAGTAAGCCACCACCTCATTAAGTTTACCTAAAATAACTAAGGCGTCTTTATCTTCAATAGTAAACTCGTTAGTAGGTATACTATCACGCTCTACTAGCTCTATTAAGTCTTTTAAGCTTGTTGTTTGTTTCTCTTTTTCTTCAAACATAAGCACCTCCTAAAATATTTGCATAAATAAATTATTAAAACTATCGTAAAACTCGCTAACAATATCTTTAATTTTATCGTGGTAAAGTTCTAGAGCCTCTATTTGTGTTAAGCCAGCTAAGCCAGTATTTGTTTGGGTATTGTGTGTAATACTGCTAGCGTTTGTAGCCTCTGCTCCAAAGTCTAACGCACTTTTTGGGGTATCATTAAACACGCTAACATTATCACTTGTAGAGCTTACATTACTTTTAGCGTCAATTTCTTCATTATAAGCAATTAAAAGCTTGTCAAAGTTTTCTATACTTTCTCGCCATTGTGTTTTAAGTTTATGCTTAAATCTTTCTAGCGTTTCAAAGCCTACCTCTCTAAAGTAGTACCTATCAATAAAGCCATTTTGTAAGTCTTCATTACTTACAATATTTTTGCTAGCCTCTATACGTGGGTAGTCAAAGTCAAAAATATTAAAGTCATTGTCTATAATTGTACGTAGTTCTGCTGTATACTTACTCATTATCTACTACCTCCTCGTTATCGTCTTCTACTGGTTCGTCAGTTTCTATTTGCTCGGCTTTTACATAGTCAACTACTAAGTCTAAACCAAACATATTATTAATTTTTTCGCAAGCTTTTTTACGCTCATTAAGGCTAGCTCTAAAGCTAGATATAATATACTCTTGCTGGCTTTCTACCTCTGCACTTTGTACTCTTTCGTGTTTATCTTCTACGTAGTTATCTAAGCCTAGAGCTGTTAATATTCTAGCCTCGTAGTTATGGTAGTCGTCTTCTAGCTTGTCGTTAATATATGGTACATTTGCATTAAGTACACTAACGCCTACCTCGCCCTCGCCACGTGTCTTATTTTTAAAAATTACTGGCTCGTTTGCGTGTATCTTCTTAAAAATGTTTTTAGCTGTTAAAAGTGTATCTTCCGTAGTTTCTAGTACTAGGGGTGTTTTGTGTGCGTTTCTATGCAAGTCTTTTGTAAGTTCTATATCAGCTAGTTTACCAGTATAAAAGTCTATAATCTCAGCTGTAGCTTTTTTAAGAGTATTATTTTTAATAAGTACGCTGTTGTCAACGTCATACTCTTTATTATAGTTGTTACCTATAGCTCTAAACTTTGTAGGCTTTTTATATACGTTAAGAGTGCTAGCTGGAGCTACTGGTAGAGCCATATAGCCTATATTTTCGTCTTTAAAAAACAAGCTAGTACCCTCGTCGTATAGTTCCTCCTCTATTTGTGTAGAGGTTAAGCCCTCGCTTATAGTTTCTAGTGGCTCGCCGTTTTTACGTTTCCACTCAAAAATATTAATAGCTATATTTTTCCAGTAGTCATTAAGTAAGTTGTGTATATAGTCGTATGTTTTCTCGGCGTCCGTCTTTTTATACTCTGCCATTTGTTATACCTCCATTAAATTAATCTCTACGTTTTCGTAGTCGTAGTTATTTACGCCTTTAAACGTTTGGGCGTTTCTATAGTGCCATATAGTTATACCATTATTAAGTATATTAGCTATTTCAGCTCTATAGTCTGCGTCTATATCAGTCTTAATATTAGCTCCTATAGTTTTAATATAGTTAAAATAGTATCTACTGCGTATGTTTGGCTTTTTAAAGTTGTTACACTTATAGCCATAGTGATAAAAATAGTTAAATACTTTGCTCTTAAATTGAGGGTAAATATCATAGTTATTAAGAGTAATATATAAGTCTTTAGTAGTATAGTCTAGTACTAAGTCTAAAGCTGTTTTTTGTACTTCGTCTGGTTTATTTTTAATATCGTTAATTTGTGCTATGGTATTTGCTATACCTCCAGCATAATTAATAGCTTGTGTACCAGCCACAGCAAAACCTATACCACCAGTAGTAAGTCCTAACGCTATACCAGCTCCAGTTTGTATAGCACCAGTAATAAAGCCACTAACCATACTAGCCTTATTATTCGCTAAGTAGCTTAGCCAAGCGTCAGTACGCAAAGCCATTTCATTAGTCGTATTATCATAAGCCAGCATATCGTCAACATTTCGCTCTTGCCCTTTATAATTAAGAGGTATAATAGCTCTACCATTTTTAACGCTGTACGAGTTATTATACTCAACTTGTAAACTATTAGCTGGTAAATCTTCTTTATTAAGTTTAAGCTTTTGTCTACCTAACTCTAGCTCATAATAGCTATAATCGTTAGTATTAAGCTTTGGCTCAAAATCTATACTTTTAAGATTAGCTATAGATAATGTAGAGCTTAGTTTTTCAACGTTATGAGGGGCTGTTAGTATAGGCATTGAGCGTGCATTTGGGCTATTTATAAAAAACATAGCACCATAGCCTCGATTGTCGGAGCTATTCCACTCATAACAAGTAAGGTTAATATCATTAGCCCCCGTACCCTCTGGGGCTGGTAAAGGGTATAATTTATAACGTGTAGCTGTATACAAACCTCCTATATTTTCGGTGTCTTTATCACAGCCGTACAAAAATGGGCAATACCTACTTATATTAATACTTATAACTTTTGGGTCTTGTGTTAATTTCATAACTTGCGTAAGTGTAAGAGTGGTTACTATTCCTTGACTAGCTGTTATTTGGTTTTTACTTGTACAACGTACTACTGGGGCGTTTGCCCAAGTACCAAGTAATAATGGTAGAGGGGCTACATACGTAAATACATTATTAGGCATACCCTTTACGCTAGTGGTTGTAGTTTCGCTAGGCTGTGAGCCAGTAATAAGTCCACCTCCAGTACTCCAGCTCTTTTTACCTATGCATTCCTTACATACAATAGTCAACCAGTATAATTGAAAAGTTTTATCTGCACTATTACCAGTAGCAAGTGTAAAGTCTTCAGGTATATTATCATTAATTTTAATTTTACTGGTTTTAATATAGTTTTGCCCTTTTTCTATGTTTTCAGTTTCTCTATTATATATAGGTGTAAGCACTTCGCCATTTTTCTCGTAACGGTCTTGGTGTTCACGCTCTACAAAGCTCTCGTCAATTTCATAGTTAAACATAAAGCTTTGCAAAACATCTAGCTTAAAAGTTAAGCTAGTACAAGTTGGGTTAATATACTCTTTTTTAGTTATAAAAGCATAATATCTTTTACTACCATTATTATAAAATAAGTAGTTAATACCTAACAAGTCGTCTATGTTAGCTTGTACTTTTAATGTTTGACTATCACGTATATAGCTATAGCCCTCGTTAATCTCAAACTCACTAGCTATTTTACTATCAAAGTAATTAGTTTGGGCTGTGATATTATCAAAGTCAATAGTATAGTTATAGCTAGGGTCTAAGTCTACATTTTTGCAAAGATATAATGTACTATTTGGTATTGTTTGCATAATTTCCTCCTATAAAAATAAAAGAGCTAGTTATAAAAGCTAGCTCTTTAGATTACTCAATTAGTCTACCAAAACAATAGCATTTCTAAGAGTAGAGTAGCTAAGCATATCGGTAGCGTGCAAGTAGTAGTTAGTAAAACGTCCAGCTCCGTTACGTTGGTCTTCAATTTCACGCTCTACTGGGTCACGTTTAATAGCTTTTTTGTTTAAAAGCATACATACAGCTTTACCAGTTACGCTTGCCAAGCCGTCAGCTTTTGGTTTATAAGTAATAATAGGGGTATCTTCGCCTATATTAATCTCAATACCTTTTGTAGCTTTTTCAGCTGTATAGTTAATATCTGGCATTTCGTCAATAACAATAATATTGCCTACAAGTTCTTTTTTGTCCATATTAAAAGCACCAGCCAAGCTATCAACGTTAAGTCTAGCTCTTGTAGCACTATCAATAACAAGTACCAAGTCCTCTTTTTTATTAAACTCTTTTTTAAAGCCACTATAGTTATAGTGTGTACTTGGCATTGTCATATTAATAGCTAGTGTTTGAATAGCTTTAGTCAAAGCGTCCATATTAGTAGAGTTGCCGTTAAGGTCACATACTACCATTTTCTTTTCTTCGCCAGCAATATCTTTAAAGAGTTGCTTAACTGCGTCAAAGTCTTCAATAGAGCTAGAGTTCCAAAGCTCATTAGTAATTGCATTAGCTACGTCAGCCATATTTTGCTCGTTAAGCATAGCCATTTTAATTTGTGCATTAGATATTGTAGCTTTAAAAGTTTTACGTCTATTAATTTTGTGATAAAGCACTGCAAAGTCCATATTAGCCTTTTTAAGTGTATCAGCTCCAGTAGGGTCAAAGTCTGTACTTTGGAGGTTAGCTACTTCTACCTCCTCAATTTGCATACCAGTATTAAGTTGTTTGTTAGTAAATACTCCAAAAATATCGTCAAAAATCTTTGTGTCAATTTCTTGCTTTACAATTTTGTTAAGTAGGTCACCAGTAAGCAAGTCTTTTGTGCTGGTGTCTACTGCGTTACCTTTATAATATACGCTTGCCATTTTTAAAATCTCCTTTCTTTCATTAATTTACGTATGTTTTCAATTTCTTTAGCCTCCAGCTCGTCAGCTGTAAGGTCTTCTTCTTTTGGCTCGTCTTTAACTGGCTCACTAACTCGCATAAATAACTTGTTATTGTACTCAGTTAAGCGTGCATTACTTGCTACCAGTTCCTCATTTTTGGCTTTTAAGCCGTCGTAGTCACTTTGTAGCGTTTTGTTTTTTTCTTGCTCTTGTAAAAGAGCCTCTTGTAGTTCCTCTAGTGTCATTACTTTTTACCTCCATTAAATATTGATAAAATCTTGATTAATAGTTGTACTATTGTCAGCGTCTGCTCGGCTTTCGTTACTAGCCTCAGCTGTGCTGGGCTTTTCAGTTACTACAACGTTTACATTTTTAGTAGCGTCTACAACGCTATTAATTTGGGCTGTAAGGTCTTCAACGTCTACTTTAACGTTTTGCTGTAGTGCATAAAGTCTAAGTTGCGTAAGCACATAGTCTAACTTAGCAGAGCCTTTGCCACTACCAAACAAACTCTCAGCAGTAGTTACTAGGCTAGGTATACGCTCAACTATTGACAATAAACTTTTTGTATTGCCAGTACGTTTAGCTTTTACCCACGCTACAATTAGTGAGGCTATGGTAGCTACTATAGACAATATCATTAAGCCGTACTTTATCATAAAGTCTACAAAACTCATAGCTTATTACCTCCTTAGTATTATTATACATTATTATTAATAAATATGCAAGTAAAATGTACAAAAATAATAAAAAAGAGCTAAAAATTAGCTCTTTATAGTAAAATCAGTTTTACATAGCACTACGCCACCTTTAACTCGCTTAGGTATTAATTTACCCTCAAAACAAGCACCATACGTAAAGCTCTTAAAAGCTTGCTCCTCCCCAGTAGCTAGTATATCTTGTTTTATGTTGTCGGGCATACCAGCACAAGCTATACTTAAATCGTCCTCAGTACTTTTTAAAATATACGTCTTAGGGCGTAGCCATTTGCCTTTAGTAAAATGGTGTTCTAGTTTCCACGCTCCTAGCTTTGTAGGGTGTATCTCTATATACTTACTAGCCTCCTCCTCAGTTATTCCAGTTAAGTATAAGCTGTCGGTGTCACTATATACCCAGTACTCATATAAAGCTTGGCTATTACTTATAGTATAAGCTCTTGCTCTTGCTGTAATAAAAGCACCTAGTGCTGTATATACTGGCTCGTCAAACGTTGGCTCTTGTAGTTCTAACGTTATCTCGCCAGCTCGTAAAATTGGTATTTTATTTTGCTTTTTAGGGTTAGTAGCAAACTTGCCATACAAACTATTAAGCATAAGCTTTGCTAGCTGTCTAGCACCTCCAGTACTATTAGCTTTAATCTCTGCCCAGTAATCTATATACCCTCTAAAAATATTGTCACTTGCTTTAAACTTATAACCACCTACGTACTCTATATAGTCTACGTCATAGTGTTTTAAAAATAGCTCTAAGTCTACGCTAGTTAGTGTTAAATCTACAATACCTTTGCTGTCAGTTACATACTCAGTAGGTATAAAGCTTAAATTACCTTTTAGCTGTATTGTAGGTATCATATTTGGCTTAACTTTAAAGCTACAGCTTAACTTTTGTATATAAAGTGGGTATTTGTGGTCATACTTATACGCTCCAGTAAAACGCTTAGGCGTGCCGTAAGGTAAAGTACCCATATTACCATACATAACGCTAGGGTATAAGCTATTTACGTCAAAACTTATACCACTAAGTACTTTATTTTGGTATCGTGGGTTTACCATAGTAAAGCCACCTTTGTACGCTTTTCTAAAATCGTTATCAACCTCTAAGGGTAGTACTGGGTATAAATACTTAAACGCTTTTTTACCTCCTATTTCTAGCTTAAAATTACTAAGGGCGTCACTGCCTATAGTCATTTTTTCTAAGCCTTTCTCAAACTGCATATACAAAGCTTTTGCTACTATAACGCAGTCGTTAGTAATATACTCAACCTCATTAGGTGTAAGCTCGTAGCCTACTGGTCTATACATATCATAATCTATAGAGCCTTTGCTTTCTTCTAACTTAAAAGCTTTAGCTATTTGGCTTACCTTTAGAGGTAGCTTTTTTAAACTATCGTATATGGTAGTGCGTACATATCTCTTATTAAATACTTTGTGTGTTATCTGCACCTCATACCACATACCAGTATCACTTATAACAACGTTAAAGCTTTTTTCTTTCTTACCTTTGTCGTCATACGTGTAGCCATTATTAAAGAGCCAGCTAACTATATACTCGCCGTCATATTTTAGGTTATGAAAATAACACTCAATATTACCCAGCTTAATTAGCTCAGCCATAAAATCGTCTATATTATTTGTAATAGTTACAATTTTAGGCTCTTTTTCTATGGTAGCTAGACAACCAGCCCATACTCTAGCAATACCATTATCTTTAATAAGCCAGTCTTCCGTACTCGTTTCAAAGTCAGCCATATATTTACGCAAGTCCTAACTGCTGGTTTATACGTGTTAATTTTTCGCCGTTAGGGTCATAGTACACGTAGCCTATTTCCTCTAGCTCCTCACTTTCTACTTTTTGCTTAAACGTTTTTAAGTCCATATCACGTACTGCTTTTATAGCTTTATTAGCAGAGCTATTAAAAGTATTGCGTAAAGCTCTTATGTAGTTATCTTTATAAGTCATAATACGCTTACGCTCAAACTCGCCACTTGCTATTTTTTGTACGCTTTTTAAGTACTTATTAAACTCTTTTTTATTTCTAAAGCGTTTAAAACTTGTACTCTTTTTACGCATAACAAAGTCACTTTCAATACCAAAATCTTTATATTTGGCTCTTGCCTCTGCTGGTAATTTTTCCAGCAAACGCTTACGCTTTCTATTAGCAGAGTTTACAGCAGAGCGTAAAGCTTTCTGCTCACTTATAGTGATACGCTCCCCATTTGGTAAAATAATACTACCTCGCTTATTACGCTTTAATCTTGCCATAATTACCTCCTATTTATACAGCATATTTTTATATACTTTGTCATAGACGCCATTAAGTAAATCTTCTAAGCTATAGTCTTTACCTAGCACCTCAGTATATCTAAACATTTTACCATTAAGTTTATTAAGAGCGTTAATACTTTCGCTCACTCTTTTTAAAAATATCTGCCTTTTTTTATTAGAGCTAAACTTATAGGTAGTGCCATTGTGTGTATAGGTAATATCACTATCAGCTAGATTAATAAATACGCCTCGCCTCGTTTTCTTTACCATATCAACCTCCTAAAATAAAAATAAAAGAGGGCTTTAAGCCCTCCTCTTAAAATGGTAGGCTATCGTCGTCAACGTCTGCCTCAGCCTTTTTAGTGGCTTTAGCTTTAGCCTTTGGCTTTTCGCCAGTTACAATAGTAGCTTTATTTACAAAGAGTATAGGCTTAGTATTGCCGTCTTTATCTCTATAAGCCTTAATCCACGCCTCTTTAATAACTACGTCAAAACTTTCATTTTGATACACTTTAGCTACGTCTTTTCTAAGAGCTGTAGCAAAATTGACTGGCATATAATAATTAATATAGCCGTCTTCAGTTTTTGTAGCACCTACGCAAGCGTTAAAAATAACACGCTTAGAGCCGTCGGCTTTCTCTACCTCCTTTGTAAAAATCTTAATTTCGCCTTTAATTGTGTCTAACATAACTTTTACCTCCTATATGTTAAAATAATATTATACTGGTAGGCTACCAGTACTGGTAGTGGGTTGGTTTAAGTAGTCCAGCCCACGTAAGTATCTACTTAAGCTTATCTTCTAGTATTCTCATAGCAAGTAAGCCAGCTATAACTAGGCTAGGGTCTTTTAAAATAATAGGCAAGTCACTTAATACGTCTGCCACTATTTTACGTACCTCGTCTTTAGTGTATGTAGCCTCGTTAGTCTTCTTTTTTGTTTGTGCCATTTTTACTACCTCCTCTTTTAGCTAGCTTTTGTTTTAAGTCGGCTATCTCGGCAATAGCTTTGTTAAGCTCTTGGCGTAGCTTAACGTTTTCAACTCTAAGAGCGTCTAGCTCCTCTTTATCAGTATAATAATACTTTTGCATATCTTTTACCTCCTATGCTGTAATTATAATAGCATATTAAAAAATATAAGTCAACACATTTTTAAAAGTTTTTTCAAAAAATGTACAAAAATTATTTTAATTAATATTTGTATATTTATACTTATTATGGTATAATTATTATAGGTAGTACTATAGAGGGCATTACGTCGGCTAACGGAATACCACAGCTGGAGGCTGTCCGTTGTCGCTTGGCTTGGTAAGCTACCTACTGCCTCTATTGTGTCATACCTTTTACCTTAGTACTTACGTTATGCTTTAGCGAGCTTGTAAGTACTCTAGA